>R27__coassemble_107_pt1 | contig 71141 bp, 73 predicted proteins | sample R27__metabat2_low_PE_023 | metagenome-assembled genome bin R27
CCCCCGACCTACTGCTTAGAAGGCAGTTGCTCTATCCTGCTGAGCTATTGGCGCAAATAAAGAGCGGGTGATGAGAATCGAACTCACGTATCCAGCTTGGAAGGCTGGTGTTCTACCATTGAACTACACCCGCATATCAGGGGCCTCTTCCTGTTCAGCCTAAGAATCTTACCATAATTGAGTAAGGGATGTCAATAAGAAAATTTTCAAAAGCGGAGCCGCTGCTCACGGCCCCGCTATGCTTATATTTATTCTCCGGAATTTATACCTCGCATCCGGCGATGTATCTTGCAACATACACGCCCGAGGCGCTGGCATGGCTCAGCGAATGAGTTACTCCGCTTCCGTCGCCTATAACGAACAGCCCCTTGTGCTGGGTCTCCAGATTGCCGTCAATCTGGACTTCCATATTGTAAAACTTGACCTCGACCCCGTAGAGCAGCGTATCGTCGTTTGCCGTGCCCGGAGCTATTTTGTCAAGCGCATAGATCATCTCTATTATTCCGTCCAGTATTCTTTTGGGCATGACAAGGCTCAGATCTCCGGGAGTTGCACTGAGTGTGGGCGTCGTAAAAGACTTTGAAAGTCGCTTTTCCGTGGATCTCTGGCCGCGGATAAGATCTCCGAATCTCTGAACTATAACCCCTCCGCCCAGCATATTGGAAAGTCTTGCTATAGACTCGCCGTATCCGTTGGAGTCCTTGAATGGCTCGGTAAAGTGCTTGGATACCAGCAGCGCGAAATTGGTGTTGTCGGTCTGAAGCTTCGGGTCTTCGTAGCTGTGTCCGTTCACGGTTACTATGCCGTTGGTGTTTTCCATTACCACGGCGCCCTTCGGGTTCATGCAGAATGTCCTTACAAGGTCCTGATACTTCTCTGTCTTGTAAACGATTTTGCTCTCGTACACCTCGTCGGTTATGTGCCGGAACACATCCGCCGGAAGCTCGACTCTGACGCCTATATCCACGCGGTTCGACCTCGTAGGTATATCCAGGCTGCGGCAGACCTCCTCCATCCATTTGGAACCGCTTCTGCCGACGGAAATTATGCATTTGTCGCCTTCGTACTTATCCTTGGCAGTTTCTACAATATACCTGCCGTCATGAATATCGACTTTCTCTACCGGAGTAAGGAAATGGAAATCGACCTTGTCCTTCAGTTCGTTGTATATGTTCGTCAGAACTTCAAAATTGATATCCGTTCCCAGATGTCTGACGGACGCGTCGAGAAGGTGCAGTCCGTTCTGGAGACACAGCGTTTTGAGACCGGTGGATGCCGTGGAATACAGCTTTGTCTTGTCACCGCCGTGGGCTTCGTTGATACCGTCAACATAGCGCATGAGTTCAAGAGCGGTATCCTTGCCTATGTGCTCGTGCAGATTTCCGCCGAACTCGTTGGTAATGTTGTACTTGCCGTCGGAAAATGCGCCGGCTCCGCCGAACCCCGACATTATTGAGCAGGGGTTGCAGTGAAGGCAACTTGTCACCTTCTTGCCGTCGATAGGGCATTTGCGGTCATTGAGTTCCCTGCCCGAATCAAAAACGGCTATTCTGAGGTCCGGGTTGAGCTTAATAAGCTCATAGGTTGAGAATATGCCTCCCGGGCCCGCTCCTATTACTATTACGTCGTACTTATTCCCCGCCATGGCACTCCTCGCATGAATGTTGCGGGAAATCTTCGGGCTTGTACTCTATGCCTTTTTTATCGTAATAGTCCTTCACCGCAGCCTTTACCGCCTCTTCGGCCAGTACGGAGCAGTGCAGCTTGTGTGCCGGCAGTCCGTCGAGAGCCTCCACGACCGCGCCGTTTGTAAGTTTGAGAGCATCATCAATGCTCTTGCCCTTAATAAGCTCTGTTGCCATCGAAGACGTTGCAACGGCGGAACCGCAGCCAAAGGTCTTGAACTTGCAGTCCTCAATTATTCCTTCATCGTTAACCTTGAGATACATTCTCATGATATCCCCGCATTTTGCGTTGCCTACCTCGCCTATGCCGTCGGCATCGGGAATTTCACCCACATTGCGCGGATGCTCAAAATGGTCCATAACTTTATCACTATAGAGTGGCATATCTGTATCCTCCTAAATAATACTCAAATAAGATGCGGGCGCTGGCCCTTTTCAAGTTCCTCCCAGACGGGGGAAAGGTCTCTGAGATACTGTACGACATCGGGTACCGCCTTGCAGATTATCTCAATTTCTTCCATGGTGTTGTACTCGCCTATAGACAGTCTCAGCGAACCGTGGGCGACTTCGTGCGGAAGTCCAAGGCTCAGAAGAACATGGCTCGGGTCAAGTGATCCGGAAGTACAGGCCGAACCTGACGAAGCGCAGATACCGTACTTGGTATCGAGCATGAGCAGCAGGCTTTCGCCCTCTATTCCCTCGAAGCACATATTGACCGTGCCGGGGACGTGATGCTCAAGGCTTCCGTTTATCTTGCTGTGCGGTATTTTTGCAAGTTCCTCGAAGAGTTTGTCTCTCATCTGAACCATCTTTGCGGTGTTGGCTTCCATGTTGTCCACACTCTCTTTTAAAGCCGCGGCCATAGCGACGATTCCGGGGATGTTCTCGGTTCCGGCTCTCTTGCCGCGCTCCTGGGCGCCGCCTTCAATAACGTTGAGAAGCGGCATGTTCTTCTTGGCGTAAAGCACTCCGACTCCCTTCGGCGCATGGAATTTATGGCCGGACATGGAGAGCATGTCTATATTCATGGCCTCAACGTCTATCGGCATATGCCCCGCTGCCTGGACGGCGTCCGTATGGAAGGGTATTCCCTTTTCGCGGCAGAAAGCGCCTATCTCGGCTATCGGCTGCACGGTGCCTATCTCGTTGTTGGCAAACATGATGCTAACAAGCGCCGTGTCCTCGCGTACGGCGTTTTTTACGTCATCGAGGGTTACGACGCCGTCTTCGTGCACATCAAGAAGCGTTACCTCGAATCCTTCCTTTTCCAGCTTGCGCAGTGTATGAAGGATGGCATGATGCTCAAACTTCGTCGAGATAAGGTGCGTCTTGCCCTTTCTCGCTCCGACTCTCGCGGCTGAGATAAGCGCCTGGTTGTCCGCCTCCGAACCTCCGGAGGTGAAGTATATCTCCCTCGGCTGTGCGTTTATAACCCCGGCGACGATAGCCCTCGCCTCTTCAAGTGCATCGGTTGCTATTCTTGCAAACGAGTACAGGCTCGACGGATTTCCGTAGTAATCCGTAAGATATGGCATCATGGCATCCCGCGCCGCCTGGCTGATACATGTTGTTGCCGCATTGTCCGCGTATATTATCTTCTTTTCGCTCATTTTTTCCATTTATCTCCTGTAAGTAGATTATTTAGTGAAACACTGTCCAGATAACTGTTCGTGATATCGTCAAGCTCTTTCCACATCGGCACCGTCATGCACTCGCCGGCGTGTTCGCATTCTATGCTTCCGGCTTTTATGCACGCTACGGGCGCAAGGCTGTCCTCTATGCACCTGAGTATTTCTCCGACGGAGTAATCCTCGGCAGTGCGCTTGAGTCTGTATCCGCCCTCCTTGCCTCTGGCGACGTCGACAAGTTCCGCCTTCTTGAGTTCTGCAATTATGGCTTCAAGGTACTTCATGGATATGCCCTGGCGTTCGGCTATCGTCTTGAGGGATACATATCCCTCATCCGGATGCTGGGCCAGGTCGAGCATAATCCGAAGCGCATATCTGCCTTTTGAAGTAATATTCAAAGCACCACCTCAATTCCCAGTTCTCTTATGGGAATATAATAGCAGATTAATTCCCACCTTGCAAGTGGGAATTAATCTGCTTCAGTATTTTAAGCGCAAAATTAAGCGCCTATCCGATCAAACCCTTGATGAAGATTTCAAGGCCTATGGCTATAAGAATGCATCCTCCGAGTATGGATGCCTTGTTTGAGAGCTTCGTACCGAATTTCTTGCCGATCAAAAGACCGCCTATACATATGAAGAATGTGACCACTCCTATAATAAGCGACTCGACAAGCGCGGGGATAAAGCCGAGCTCCGCAATGGTGAATCCGACAGAGAGCGCGTCTATGCTTGTCGCGATGCCCTGCACAATGAGTTCTCCGAAACCGACAGCGGTTTTTTCATCGCCACCGTCCCTGTTTCTAATGCCTTCAAAGAGCATTTTCCCGCCGATGTACAGTAGGAGAACAAGTGCGATCCACGGAATATATGCCTGGAAATTCGAGAATGCCTGAGCAATCGTATGGACGCACAGCCATCCGATAAGCGGCATGATTATCTGAAACACGCAGAAAGTCCCCGCGATGAGGCACATTCTGCCTTTCGGCATATCCGGCTCGTTCAGGCCGTTTGCCATGGAAACGCTGAAAGCGTCCATAGCCAGTCCCACTCCGAACAGGACAGCATTCAGGAAAAATAAAGCATTCATTTGCTGTTCTTCTTAGCCATTTCCTCTCTGTGTCTGCACAGCTCCGCCCAGTCGGGGAGCTTTTTGAACTCCTCGGTTATCTGCGGCATCAGTGACGGCACATCTATACCCTGCGGGCAGATCTGTGCGCACTGTCCGCAGCCGATGCAGTCTTCCGGCCTGTGTCCGGCCTCTACGGCATCGACTCTCATAGAAATATTGAAAGACGGATAGAACTTCGCCTCGTTGTACATGGCTATCATTCTAGGAATATCTATCTGCATCGGACAGCCGTGACAGCAGTAGCGGCAACCTGTACACGGTACGGCATTCTTGAGTTTTTCCGCTATTTTGAGTATCTCGTCCGTTTCCTCGCCGTTAAGAGGCTTTCTTGCGGCAAACGTGGCGACGTTGTCCTTCATCTGGTCAATGCTGCTCATGCCCGAGAGCACCACCTTCACGTTAGGAAGTCCCTGCAAGAACCGAAACGCCCATGCTGCATTGCTCTCGCCGGGGCGCAATTTATTGAGTATTTCCTCGCTTTCGGTATCAAGGTTGGCAAGTTTCCCCCCGTGGACGGGTTCCATCACCCACACGCCTAAACCCCTCTGCGTCAGAAGCTCGTACTTGGACTTCGCATCCTGTAGAGTCCAGTCAAGATAGTTAAGCTGAATCTGGCAGAACTCAAGTTCGTCACCGTAGGCATCGAGGAACTGGTTTATGCAGTTGCAGTCGCCATGGCACGAAAAGCCGAGATGTTTAATTTTGCCCTCATCGCGCATTTTGATGAAATACTCCGGTATTCCTATTTCCCTATTGAGATATGTGCCTATGGAACCCTCGTTCACGTTGTGCAGGAGATAGAAATCGAAATAATCCACACCGCATTTTTTCAGCTGGTTGTTGAATATGCCCTCGCAGTCATATTCGCTCATAATCTGATGCCCCGGGAATTTTGTCGCGAGGTAGAAGGAGTCCCTTGGATACTTGGAAAGAGCTTTGCCTATGGATATTTCGCTTGCTCCGTCATGGTACGGATAAGCCGTATCGAAATAGTTTATGCCGTTTTTTATCGCATAGTCCGTCATTTCCTCGACCTGAGCCTGGTCAATATCGGCTGGGTCGGAGGAATTGAGCGGCAGACGCATGGTGCCGAATCCGAGTGCCGAGAGCTTAACTCCGTTTAAATCATTGTAATAAACCATCAGTGCCTACCCTTATACCTTCCTGCCATTTTGGCGCGGCGTTTTCTCTTTCTTTTATCTGCGAGGTACTGTACGAACAGCACCAGAAGCGCTATGAGAAGTATTCCCCCGGCTGCGATTCCCACCCATTTGAGGATGGAAAGCACTTTCGGTGTAAAGAAGCCTTTAACCTTTTCCGTAAGGTTCTGCCCGGCTGCCGTTTCTTCCGTTTTTCCGGTGTCCACGGTATCTGTGGCCGGTTCCTGAGGCTGTGGCGTTTCCGCCGCAGGCTCCGGTGTCTCGATTATTGTAATCTGCGGGGTCGGGGTCTCAACTATGGTAACTCCCTCGGGTACCGTTATTCCGTCAACAGTCGTACCCTCCGGAGTCGATACTATCTCAATGCTCGGGCTTGGTCTGTAGGTTCCCGCCTCTGCCCCTTTAATGGTCATCGTGGCCTTGCTCGTAGTGACCGGAGTACCGGAAGCGCCTGTAAACACGCAGTAAACCAACCATCCCGTCATCTCGTCGTAGGGGTTGCCTATGTTGATTCTGACGACTCCTCCGCCCACATCCTTCACGCTGCAGGTAACACCGGGATATGCCGAGGCCAGCTCCTCCGGCGTGAATTTCTCGCCATAGGTTGACATTATATACCACTGGAATGATGTGAAAACCTGGGATGCCGATGCGGTGAAGGAAAACAGCGAGTTCTTGTCGTGATTTTCGTCACCGGGATTTTTGTATATAACGGGATCGACCACGTTGGGCTTTATATACCTTGACAGCATCGCGCTCAACCCGTCGGCCGACGGTGAAATACTGGCTGCCACACCGTTAATGTAAGCCTTTGTAGAAGGCGTGAAAACATAATTTGAAGCGTTGGATACTATTGCAACATTGAGCGTGTAGTTTTTGTTTTCAACGGTGCCCGAGCAAGTAGCACCCGAATCATCTACGAGAGACACACCGGTTACCGAAATACCTGCCGTAATGGTACCCGCATAGAATGTGCTGACGCTCTGGCCTACGGTCGGCAGGTCGTTTCCGGATCCCTTGAACGGATATGTTTCAACATTTACCTTTTCAACGCCGACAATGTTCTCCGAATATCCCGCGCCGCACAGCGACGCGATAATCAAAAGAGCCAGCGCCAATGAAACCGCTTTTTTCAAGTCAGAACACCTCCCTGTCAGTTATAAAGCCTCCCCCGATGACCCTGTCGCCCTGGTAGACGACTGCCGACTGACCTGGCGCGGGTGCCCTTACGGGTTCGGCGCATTCTATTTTAACGTCCGTGCCGTTTTTAGTGACCCTGCACGGCGGATTTTCCCATTTGGTATGCCGTACTCTGACGGTCCCCTCAAATTCGTCGGGCATATCCGCGAGATAGCTGAAATTCTCCGCGAAGACCGTGGTTTTGAAAAGGTCCTCCCAGTATGAAAGTTCAACCGTATTGTTTCGGGCGTCTATTTTCGAAATATATACCTTTCGGCCGTTCATAAGCCCGGGATATCTCTGTCCCACGGTATATCTGTAAATGCCGTCATGCTCCCCTACGGTCTGCCCGCAGAGCATCAGTGCTCCCGGACCGGGAAGCGCGGTTCTTCTGCCAAGCCATCCGATATAGTCCTTGTCCGGAATAAAGCATATTTCCATGCTGTCTGGCTTTGAGGCAACTGGCAGATTGAACTCGTCCGCCATCTGTCTAGTACGGATCTTCGGTACACTGCCGAGCGGAAAAATAAGCCGGTTAAGCTGCTCTCGTTTTAACCGACAGAGCATATAGCTCTGGTCGTTATCCGGATGTCCCTTATAAAGAGCCCCGTTCTCACTTCTGGCATAGTGGCCAGTCGCAATATAATCGGTCCCGAACTCAATAAGTTTTTCGAATTTGAGCACCGGATTGCATATGATGCAGGGATTGGGCGTACGTCCTTCAAGGTAGGCGGTCTGGAAAAGGGAGCACACCTTTTCCTCAAGTTCTTTTCTGACGTCTATCACTTCAAGGGGAATACCAATAATATCCGCCGTTTTCTCGGCATCTTCCCTTCCCGAACCATTGTCAAGGAAAATGCCTTTGACATCGAAACCCTCATTTTTAAGAAGGACTGCGCAGACCGCGGAATCAACTCCGCCGGAAAAACCCAGAGCAACACTTTTCATGGCTTGTTCTGCTCCGTGTAGATCATGAGGACCGTTACGTCGGCCGGCGATACTCCGGAAATTCTCGATGCGCGGCCGAAGTTTTCCGGTCTTATCTTCTTGAGCTTTTCCCTTGCCTCAAGGCGCAGGCCCACGACGTCGTCGTAATCTATATCCGCTGGTATAGGTCTGCTCTCGAGCTTGGTGAACTCCTCAACCTGTTTGAGCTGTCTTTTGATATATCCTTCGTACTTGAGGTCAATCTCGACCTCTGCAACTATCTTTCTGTCAAGTTCCGGCCGGTCGGGGTCGAACGGGGCCACATCGTCGTAGCCCACCTGGGGCCTTCTTATTATATCCGCAAGCGACGCGCCTGAAAGGAGGGCAGCCGTGCCTTTTTCCTCAAGCATGGCGTTTATTTCCTTTGTCGGGGCGACATGGGTATGCTCTAGCCTGTCGACTTCTTTGCCGACAGCCTCGTACTTCTCCTCAACGGCCTTAAACTGTTCGGGGGTGACAAGGCCTATTTTCATTCCTATCTCCGACAGTCTCTGGTCGGCATTGTCCTGACGGTGCAGGAGTCTGTATTCGGACCTTGACGTCATCATGCGGTAGGGCTCGTTTGTTCCTTTCGTGACAAGGTCGTCGATGAGCGTTCCGATATATCCGTCGCTGCGTTTAAGGATGAGCGGCTCGCGTCCCTGAATCTTCAGCGCAGCGTTTACGCCCGCGACAAAGCCCTGGACGGCCGCCTCCTCGTAACCGGACGAGCCGTTGAACTGTCCGGCTCCGTACAGTCCCTCAATTTTCTTGCTTTCGAGAGTCGGGTAGAGTTCAAGAGGATTTACGCAGTCATATTCTATTGCATAGGCAGGTCTGGTCATTTCTGCGTGCTCGAGTCCCGGAATCGTATGGAGCATCTGAACCTGCACCTCTTCCGGCAGCGAGGACGAAAAGCCCTGAACGTATAATTCCTCGGTGTTGAGGCCCATCGGTTCTATGAACAGCTGATGACGCTTTTTGTCCTTGAACGTCATGACCTTTGTCTCTATGCTGGGGCAGTATCTCGGTCCAATTCCCTCGATAACACCGGAGTATATGGGGCTTCTGTCTATATTGTCCGTAATAATTTTGTGAGTATCCTCGTTGGTGTACGTGAGGTAGCAGACTGCCTCGTTTCTTGGAACGACAACCGTCGAAAACGAGAATGGTTCTATCTCCTCGTCGCCCGGCTGCAGCTCCATTTTAGAAAAGTCGACGGTCCTTTTGTTTATTCTTGGCGGAGTGCCGGTCTTGAAGCGTCTCATTTCAAGTCCGAGAGCGGACAGCCTTGTCGCGAGCGGAATCGCCGGTGCCAGGCCGTCCGGGCCGCTGTCTCGGAGAAGTTCGCCGATAATGGTCCTGCCCGCCAGATACGTTCCCGTGGCTATGACAACTGCACTGCATTTGTAAGTTGCTCCTGTATGCGTGACGACTCCCGTCACCTTCCCGTCTTTGACTTCTATATCCACAACTTCCGCCTGTTTTACGCGGAGATTGTCCTGAAGTTCAAGAGTGTGCTTCATCACTTCCTGATAGCGTCTGCGGTCCGCCTGGGCACGGAGAGAGTGGACTGCGGGCCCTTTGCCCAGATTCAGCATTCTGTACTGAATACAGGCCTTGTCAGCCGCCTTTGCCATTTCTCCCCCGAGAGCGTCAAGTTCCCGTACGAGGTGCCCTTTCCCTGTTCCTCCTATTGCGGGATTGCACGGCATATTGCCGACAGAATCAAGATTTACGGTAAAGCAGACCGTATCAAGGCCGAGACGCGCCGAGGCGAGTGCGGCCTCTATTCCCGCGTGTCCCGCCCCGATAACAGCTATATCACATTTTCCTGCATCGTATTTAATCATTTGAATTATTATATCACATATGCTAAAATTGACTCAAGATAAAGCTCTGCAATAATAGTGAAGGAGATGGTTGAAATCGTAAAAATCATTATGGGCCTCAAAGGCTCAGGAAAAACGAAAAAACTGGTAGATCTTGTAATTGAGGCCGTAAACTCGGCCAGCGGCGATGTCGTGGTAATCGAGAAGGAAAAAAAGCTTACATTTGATATCCCGTATCAGGCGCGTCTCATTGACGCCGGCGACTACGGCGTAGCATCCTACGATGTGCTGAAGGGATTCATAAGCGGTCTGCATGCTGGAAATTACGACATCACTCATTTCTTTATAGACAATTTCTTCAAGCTGGTAAACGACAATTCTGTCGAAGACCTTCCCGTGTTTATGGAATGGCTTGACGCGTTTTCAGCCAAGGAGAATATAGAATTCGTCATTTCCGTCTCCGCCGACACGGACAGTTGCCCTGAAACGATGAAAAAATATGTAATTGAAATCTGAACCAATAAGAACTTATTTAGGCAGAAGCACTTTCGCTTCTGCCTTTATTAGTAGAAAGAACCGCCCTATGCAGGGCGGTTCTGATGCTTATTCGGTTATTTGCGATTCCAGGTAATTGCGAAAGGCATAAGTTCGTCAATCTCAATCTGGCAGCCCTTGTTCGTTGCAAAGTATTCAATTTCCTTATACGTACCGTCTTTCTGGATCTGGTAAATCAGGTAATTGTAATAGTCCGGTCCGTCGAACGGATAAGGAACATTTACGATATGCTTTCCTTCGACCTTTTTGCCGTCAATCTCTATAATATCATAATACTTGCACTGATCCTTGGGCATATCCTTATTGAATTTATCCTTGAAAGCCTTTTCCATTTCGTCCTTGAATTCATCCTTGAAGGTATTGAATTTCTCGAGAGTGTTGTACTTTTCAATATCTTTGAGAATGGACGGAATGTCCTTAAGATTCTTAAACTCTGTCAGTTTGTATCTGCCTGTCTCGGGCTTTCCGTTAGGATATATTCTATACTGGGGAACAACCCATGACTTGCAGTCCTTGCAGTAGTAACCGTCCGTAAGGCCGAATTCTCTTTCCGTGGGAGCATAGCCCCTGATAAGAACCACATGGTCCGGATTGTGGTTGTCGTTCGTAAAGCTGAGCGTTGTATTGATGTTATACGCCTTGACAACATAGGAGTCCACTTTTTTATTGCACGGAGTGTGAATGTTTACATCCCCGTCTCCGTCATAAGCGACAACTGTCTTTACGCCCGTTTCAGTAGGAGGTTGCTTATCGTATGTTACTGTTCCGCCGTAAAAGACATCCGACAGATTCGGGTCGTCCGCCATTGCATGTCCGTCGACCGTTACGTTACCCTCAACAAAAACGGCTTTCAGGCTTTTCAGTCCGGAAAGTGCCCAGTCGCCAATAGTTGTGACTGCCTTCTTTATGACAACTACGGCTATATTATCCCCTTTTCCGTCTGCTCGCCATTCCTGCCCGTTCTTAGCGGCAGCCTCGCTATCATAGTCGCCCAGTGTGGAATCTCCACTGAAAATAAGGGTCGTGCCGTTATCCACAAGCTCCCAATCTTTTGCCGGCGATTCGCCAAGGCTCAGCATCTTTACTGTCTCTGTTATTTTCCCGTCGGGAGTATCAAGCTGCTGGGGCTGAGGTTTCATGGCCAAAGTAGCGACACTGCCTTTCTTCATAAAGCCGCTAACCTGAAGTTCTTCTGTTTCTTGAAGCTCTTCTTTATCCTGAACATCTTCCGTTCCCTGAGACTTCCCTTTTTCCTGATTCTCTTTTGTTCCTTGAGGTTCTTGATAATCCGGGTCTTTTTCATTGCATACAGAGCAGCTACCACTAGCGAATTTATGGTGTGCCGGAGAATCTTCAACATCGCCTACAAACATTTCGCAGTCGGGACACCAGAGACCTTTTTTACCGGCACTGGTACATGTGGCCGTATCCAATTCATAAGCATTAATATGCTCACACGGGGCTTTCTCTTTCTCTTTCTCTTCTTCTTTCTCTTCTTCTGATGCTACTTTTTTTCCGGTTTCATCCTTGGTTTCTTCCTTGACTACTTCCTTGGTTTCTTCCTTGGTTTCTTCCTTGACTACTTCCTTGGTTTCATCCTTGGTTTCATCCTTGGTTTCATCCTTGACTACTTCCTTGGTTTCTTCCTTGGTTTCTTCCTTGATTACTTCCTTGGAACTGCCTTCGTCCCCTATGGTTTCACTCTTCTTGGTCTCAATTATTTCACTGTTATTGTTTGTTTCCGGGCCAAGGTTTTCCGCCACAGCGACCGGGAACATCGAAACCATCAAGAGCATTGCAAGCAGAATACTAATAAGCTTTTTCATTTTCTTCCTCCTGTAGCAAATAGCATTTCCACATAGTACAACTGTCTTTTTATTCTATGATTCTATTTTATTTGAAATCGTGAGCTTTTTCAAGTACCATATCTTTCACTTTGAGAAGACGTACCTTCGTGGCGTTCTCGTTTTCCGCAAGTTTCATGGATATATACTTGATATTTTTCTCAAGATCCGGAATCATGACGTACTCCAGAGCATTGACGCGTCTGCGTGTCTTTTCGATCTCTTCTGCAAGAAGCTGCATGGTCTTTTCGACACGTGCCAGTTCAAGCATATCCTCAAATACAGCAGACAGTTTTTCAAGCGCATCGTCAAGTTCTGCCGACGTCTGGGCAAAACCATAAGGGTATATTTCGGACGGATCGTTGTTCTGGGTCTTGAACGTATACTCCGGGACATTGACGCTCATAATGTTTTTATACTTCATCGTGAGCTCAACGCTCTGTCTCGGATAGAGCAAGGCCTGCTCGAGCATCTCCGGCGACATTATGGATGATGCCACCTGCTGGGATGCGAAAGCAGCCGTGAGCCCTTCCTCGACTTTCGCACGGAGCACCTTGTTCTGTTTTATTATGTCCAGAAACTGGCGCATCAGCTCGTCTCTTTTGTCCTTGAGAAGCTTATGGCCGCGCCTTGCGGTCTTAAGCCTCCCCTTGAGCTGATTAAGCACCATTCTGGTCGGGGTTACAGTGGTGCTGGCCACAGCTTATCCCTCCTTTTTCGGGAGATATTTTGCAATATGCTCTTCCTTGACACGCTTGAGTTCTCGTGTCGGCAGAATGCTCAGAAGCTCCCAGCCGAGATTGAGCGTTTCCTCAATGGAGCGGTTGGTCTCGTTGCCCTGGGATACGTAACGGCGTTCAAACTCGTCTGCGAATTTGGCAAACAGCTTGTCGTCATCGCTCAGAGCCGCCTCGCCGAGAATTGTCATGAGTTCCTTGGCATCCTTGCCGCGGGAATACGCAGCGAAGAGCTGGTTCATGGTTCCTGCATGGTCCTCTCTTGTCTTGCCTACGCCGATGCCTTTGTCTTTCAGACGTGAAAGGCTGGGAAGAACATCAACAGGAGGTACTATGCCCTTGCGGTGGAGGTCACGGCTAAGGATAATCTGGCCTTCGGTGATGTATCCGGTAAGGTCGGGTATCGGGTGAGTTTTGTCGTCTTCGGGCATTGTAAGGATAGGAATCATGGTAATCGATCCGCTCTTGCCGAGGCGGCGGCCCGCACGTTCGTACAGAGTTGCAAGGTCAGTGTAGAGGTAGCCGGGGTATCCGCGGCGTCCTGGGACTTCCTTCTTTGCTGCGGAAACCTCACGGAGCGCTTCAGCGTAGTTCGTGATATCCGTCAGAATGACGAGAACCTGCATGTTCTTCTCGAAAGCAAGATACTCGGCTGCCGTAAGAGCCATACGCGGAGTCGCTATACGCTCAACAGCAGGGTCGTTCGCGAGGTTGGAGAAGACGACGGTTCTTTCAATGGCGCCCGTGCGCTTGAACTCGCTGATGAAGTATTCGCTCTCTTCAAACGTGATGCCGATAGCTGCGAATACAACGGCGAACGTCTCGTTGTCGCCAAGAACCTTGGCCTGACGTGCAATCTGGGCTGCGAGCGCCGCGTGCGGTAGACCTGAACCGGAGAATATCGGAAGTTTCTGACCTCTGACGAGAGTGTTAAGTCCGTCGATTGTGGATACGCCTGTCTGAATGAATTCCGCAGGGTATGCTCTTGCAGCCGGGTTCATCGGAAGTCCGTTAATGTCCATGTATGCGTCCGGAATAATTTCGGGACCGCCGTCAATGGGAAGACCCATGCCGTTGAAAACACGGCCGAGCATGTCTTCCGACACGGCCAGCTGCTGGGGATGTCCGAGAAAACGCACCTTGGTTTCGGCAAGGTTTATTCCCTGTGCGGCCTCAAAGAGCTGAACAACAGCCTTGTTGCCTTCAACCTCAAGAACTTTGCAGCGGCGCACATCACCGTTGGGCAATTCCAGTTCGCCGAGTTCGTCGTAGGTTACACCTTCGACTCCGTCGACAACCATCAGAGGGCTGGCTATTTCCTTTATGGATTTATACTCTTTAATCATGATTTGCCTCCCATCGCCACGGCTTCGATCTCATTGATCATCGCAGCCTCGATTTCGTCATATACTACGTCGAACGCATTGGGATCCGCCATCTTTGCACGGCCCATCTTCTCGCGGCTCGGTATTACGAACAGCGGTTCCATCTCGGCATCTTTTGAAAGTGCCTCGCGGCAGAGCTCGTCATAATGGAGAATAATGTCAAGCAGTCTGAACTGTTTCTTGTATGAGGAATAGGCATCCTCGTCGACAAACGCGTTCTGCTGCAGGAAGTCTTCTCTTATCATCTTGGCGGTTTCCATAGTAAGACGGTCGCCGGGTGAAAGCGCATCCTGTCCGACAAGTCTCACTATCTCCTGAAGTTCGCTCTCCTCCTGGAGTATATGCATCGCCTTTTCGCGGTTCTTCATGTACTTTTCGCCGAACTGTTCGGTATACCACGGCTCCAGAGTGCCGATGTAGAGCGAGTAGGATGTCAGCCAGTTGATGGCTGGGAAGTGTCTTGCATAGGCGAGAGACGAATCCAGTGCCCAGAAGACCTTTACTATACGCATCGTCGCCTGGGAAACAGGCTCGGAAATATCTCCGCCCGGAGGTGAAACCGCACCGATTGCGGTAATGGAGCCCTGCTTTTCCTCGGAGCCGAGGCAGGACACGACGCCGGCACGCTCATAGAACTGTGCAAGTCTTGATGCGAGGTATGCCGGGTAACCTTCTTCACCGGGCATTTCCTCAAGACGTCCGGACATCTCACGAAGAGCCTCTGCCCAGCGTGATGTGGAGTCTGCAAGGACCGCCACATCGTAACCCATGTCACGGAAGTACTCTGCTATCGTGATTCCGGTGTAGATAGAAGCTTCACGTGCGGCAACGGGCATATCCGAGGTGTTCGCTATGAGAACCGTTCTCTTCATGAGCGGCTCGCCGTTTCTCGGGTCCTTGAGTTCGGGGAACTCCATAAGAACGTCGGTCATCTCGTTTCCGCGTTCGCCGCAGCCGATGTAGATAACGATATCCACGTCCGACCATTTTGCCAGCTGGTGCTGGACAACAGTCTTGCCTGAACCGAAGGGTCCCGGAACAGCTGCCGTGCCGCCCTTGGCTATCGGGAACATGGTGTCGATGATTCTCTGTCCGGAGTTCATGGGACGGCTCGGAACCGACTTTGCCTTGTACGGTCTTGCGATACGTACCGGCCAGCGCTGAATCATTGTCAGCTCGTGCTCTTCGCCCTTGTCATCCTTTACAACGGCAATCACTTCCTCAACGGTATGCTTGCCACTCTCGATTTTAACGACCTCACCGGAAACACGGTAAGGAACCATTATCTTGTGATTGATTGCACTCGTTTCCTGAACGGTGCCGAGAACATCTCCTGCAACGACCTTGTCGCCGACCTTGGCCACGGGAACGAAATCCCATTCCTTCTCACGGTCGAGGGCGGGCGCCTCAATGCCTCTTGCAATCATGTCTCCGGAAATTCTGCGCATCTCGGGAAGAGGACGCTGAATTCCGTCGTATATATTGTCGAGCATGCCGGGTCCGAGTTCAACGCTCATCGGCATTCCCGTGGAGACGACTTCCGCTCCCGGCCCGAGACCCGAAGTCTCTTCATAGACCTGTATGGAGGCGCTGTCGCCTGTCATGTTCAGAATCTCGCCGATCAGGTGCTGAGAGCCGACACGGACAACGTCGGAAACGTTTGCATCCGCAAGACCCTCCGCAACAACCAGCGGACCTGATACCTTAGTTACTATTCCCATTCTATACCTCTCAGTCTCCAAGGAGATTGGTTCCCACGGCTCTCTCGACCGCTGCCTTGAGGGCCGCAAGTCCCATACCGCTGGAGCCGTCCCTTCCGGGAATCATGATGATTGCCGGTGTGGGGCTGTCCTTGAATTTATCAATATCGTGCGCAAGTTCCTGCGCGAGGTTTTCTTCAATATAAATTATAGCGTAGTCTGAACCTTCTTCGGTCAGTGTTCTGAGTGTTTCGCGTGCTTCGGAAACATCCGTAACGGCAAATGTGTCGAGTCCGAGTGCCTTGAAGCCGATAACTGTCTCCTTGCCGCCTAAAACTGCAATCTTAAGCATACATATCACGCAGCCTTTCCCTTATGATATCGCTCTTAACTCCCGCAAGGCGTCCCGTAAGTATCATACGCACGGCTGTAATTTCATTCTCCACCGCCGCCAAATATGCTGTAACGGGTTCCGCTCCGAAGCTTACAAGCTTTGCACCTTTAAGGTACTTCATAACGGCATTGTCGCACTCAAGTTCAAACTCTGTGAGCGAACCGCCGTCCACCGCCTCGCTGCCGAGCTGGGCAGCCTTTTCAAGATTTGTATGCTGATAAAGCGAGGCAAGAGCATCCTTGTCTCCGGCGGCGGCTATTCTGTCGACATCGACAGCTCCGCCTTTTACTAGCACGGTCTTGAGGAAATCGACTCCCTTGCCCATGCGCATCGTACGCACGCAGCTTTTAAGGTTTGCTGTATCCGTAAGGAGTTTTGCATAACCCTTGAGGAACTCGTTTCCGGTCTTTTCCGCCTCTTCCGCCGATTCGGTGAGGAAATAATTGTCCAGAACGAAATCCGAAGCCTGCGGATTCTGGGTCTTGGCAAGTATTTCCGATGCCTCCTCCATGGCCTTTCCGAGTTTGCCGGGCATCGCGCTGTACTTTTCGTCGTAGAATGCCTCTTTTAGCTCGGCCGGAGTTATTCTTCCGGATGTGGAAAGCAGATAGCTGCCGTCAAAATCCATTGCGCCGGATTTAAGGAGAACCTTGGCATTGTGATAGTCGTACTTGATCTTGAAGAAATCGACCAGTTCGCTGTCGGGACAGATTGCTTCCAGTTCATAGAAGATATCGTCTCTTTTCTTGGCAAGAACCTTTTCGATCTCTTTTGCAGACATTTCGGACATATCTTCATAGCCGCAGTCCGTAAGGAGTTTTGCCGCTTCATCAAATGTTGCCGCGTCAAGCATGCGCTCGGCGCGTTCATTGCTTAACAGTTTGCTTTCGCGTGCACGGAGCATCGCTGACAGGCACAGATACGCTTCTCTGTTATTAAGCATTTTTCCTCCTGTCAGGGATTACTCGAACAGAAGCTTGGCCAGCTCTGCCGACATCTCGCTCTTCTTAAGTTCTATAAGGAGGTCGAGTGTGTTGTTCACTTCGACAGCGCCGCGCTTGAGAATAACGCCTCCGGAGAAATCTCCGGTCTCGTCCGACAGTGAGAGCGAACCGCCGAGCTGCTTGTTGGCCGCTGCCACAACCTGCTCACCGTATTTCTTCCTGTCGTCTGCGTTCAGGATGACCTTTTCGTCTTTGCCCGCCGAGGATTTGACTATGAGTCCTGTAAGAAAATCCGCATACTCATTTTCGGGAAGCTCTGCGATTTTCTTCTTGGCAAGCTCAAAGCTCTTGGAAACCATCTCCTGCTTAATTGCAAGGATGTCTTTCTTGGATTCCATATGGGCAATGCGGTCACGGCTGTCGGCGGTCTCCGCCTGAGCCTTTTTCCCGGCAGTCATCTTGTCGCCGTATGCGGCATCTGCCTTGTTCTTGTAATCCGCTTTAATTTCCGCGCACTGCTTTTTGGCTTCAGCCAGAATCGCATCGGCCTGCTCTTTGGCATCGGCCTCTATATGAGCGATTATTTTTTCAGTGCCTTTCATATGTTAGTTACCTCTAAGCTTTACTATTACAGCGTGATTGAGTTAAGCATAAGGAAGCTTGCGAGCAAGCAGAGAATTGCATAGAACTCAACGATAATGCACATGATCATGCCCTTTGACCAGTCATCGGGCTTCTTTGCAAGAATGTTGACGGAAGCCGCAGCAACCTTGCCCTGTGCTATAGCGGAAAGGAGTCCGCCGATTCCTATCGGGAGACATGCAGCTATAATCTGCATACCCTGTGCAACAGTAAGATCAAGTCCTGCGATCTTTCCGTAAGCCAGGAAGAAAATAACGAATCCGTAAAGTCCCTGTGTACCCGGGATAACCTGAAGAATAAGGGCAGAACCGAACTTGCTGGGATCTTCGGAAACGAGGCCTGCGCCTGCTTCACCGGTAATGCCGGTACCTTTTGCTGAACCTACACATGCCAGAAATGCTGCAAGAGCCGCGCCGAGGAGTCCCAATGCGCTCCCGCCTATAGTGTTTAGAAATTCCATAGTTTTTTATTCCTCCACATTAATGTATTTACCTTTAATTTTAAGAGGCGAAAACGGCTTTCCGCCTGCCTCATAGAATTTGCCGAAGTATTCGAGACACTGCAGTCTCAAATCATGCACGTAGCATCCCAGTATGTTCAGTGCGAAGTTCATCGCATGTCCGAACAGGAATATTAGGATGAACGCTATAACCGTGCCCGCATTCACTCCGCTGGACTTCATGGGCATAATCGCGACGGTGTTGAAAACCTGTCCGACGACTCCGCCTGCCAGCATAAGAGCCATGATACGGGCATAGGACAGAACATCTCCGAACCAGCCGGTCGCTTCGTTGTAGATTGCAGCGAATGCCGCCGTCACTTTCCCGAATCCCTTCTTGCCGCGTCCCTGACCAATAAGCATCAGGACAACCGCGATTAATAGAAGTACGGGAACGTTGCCTACAAATCCCACATGGAACACAAGCGCCAAAACAGCTGTCACAAGAATCAGCCACAGTGTGCCTTCATACCACAGGCCGTCCGCGAGATGACCCGCTTTTACCTTCTGGACGAAGGATACAACCATACCCGTGTTCAGATGCAGCGCACCGAGAACCATTGCTCCGTAAAGGACAAGGTTGCTGTCCTCGGTCGGGCTGAACAGATGCGGCAGACCCTGCCATGTGCTGTTAGGATTGATTGCATGCACAAGCTGGTAGGGTATATCCGAGAAGAATCCGCCGGTGAGTATTCCGCATATAAGTGTGGATACTCCGCACCACAGAAGAAGTCTGCAAAGAGAAAGGGCTCCCTCTCTGGGGCGTATCTTCTTCAGGGCCACGAGTGCGGCCACTATCATTATGATTCCGTAGCCTATATCCGCCATCATCAGTCCGTAAAACAGAATGAAAAACGGAGCCATCAGCGGGTTCGGGTCAACCGTGCCGTACATCGGCAGAGAGTACATGTTGGTGACCATATTGAGACCTGAGGTTATTTTGTTGTTCCTCAGCTGTACGGGCACCGTCGGATACTCGTCGGGCTCTGGTTCTCTGGTTTCGTACGCGCAGTCGTATTTGGCAAAGACTTTTTCTATCTCCGCCTCCTCGTCCGCCGGAAGCCATCCTTCCATCATTACGGTGCTTTCGGTTCCGAAGAGCTTCTCCTCCGCCTCGGACATTGACACCTTGGCCGACAGCTTGTCCGCCGCCAGTTTCAGATCATCCTTTTTGTCCGCCTTGGATACGATTGCTTCTGTGCATTTCGTCTTTTCGGACGCGAGCTTTTCAAGCTCTTTTTCCGCCTCTTTCAACGCCTGCTTCGGAGTTCCCGTAAGGCCGCCCGCACTCCACGGTGTATAACCGTAGATGCGCATTGCCTCCTGAACGGCGCCAAGGTCTTCCTTGAGACATACAAGAGCAACATAACGGTTGGCCTTGTCGGAACTTATTTCAAAGATTTCCGCTTCCTCGCTCGCCTCCAGAATCGATGCCGCAACATCGTCAAGGTTTACCGTCGCCGGAATTGTCGCAAGCTGCAATGCCGCATATTTCGTTCCCTCGCAGTCCAGCCTGGTGTCTATATCCAGCCAGGGCTTCAGTGATTCGGCAATGCTTCTCTGCCTGCTTTCCTCCGCGGATATTCTCTTGATTCTGTCGTCGCTGCCTTCAATCTCTCCGGCCAGCTTGAGTGCTTTGTCCAGTCCCTTTTCATTGAGGAATTCCTGCGCCGCCTTTTCGGGTTTTGCGCTCAGCAGCTTGGTCTTTTGCGGGACATACCTGTCGAGAATTTCGACCGCGTGCGTCAAGCTCTGGTGCTGCTGCCTGTAAGTGCCCAGAAGCGAACCTTCATTCTTTACAAGTTCCTCGATTTCGGAACCCCTGATGATTCCGTCAATCTGGGAGAACTCCACACATCCGTGCTGTATCAGTTCTTTAAGCAGCTCTTTTTTCTGGGAACGTACGACCGCTAGAGTAAGGCGTTTCATTTTTACTATTGCCATCTTTAGCCGTTCACTATCCTTTCAACAACAAGAGTTGCCGCTTTATCAAGCCTGGCTTCCGCCGTGGAACGCAGTTGCTGTATCTGGACACCGATCTCCCCGGCATACTCCTTGACTTTCTTATCGCTTGCATTTTCGGATTCGGCCTTAAGGGCGACCAGCTCTTTTTCTGCCTTCTCAACCGCTTTTTCGACAGACGCCTTGCCGTCGGCCTGGGCTTCGGCTATGAGTTCCCTTGCCTTTTCCTGTGCCTTTTCAAGGGACTGCTTCGCTTTTTCCTCGGCTGAGGCTATGCTTGTAATAGCTTCGAAGGACATGCACTACACCTCCTATCTTTTCTAATTCGAAAATAAATTATTACTTTCATTATATTCATATATTTTAATCTATTATGAGCTCACATGCAAGTTACAATGTGGTGACATTGTCAAAAATTTAACGCAATCAGCGCAGCCTGAAACTGGCTGCGCTGAAATAAGCGTTCAATATGTGTATCAGCGTTAATTAGTCGTCGGCTCCGAGTGCCTCAAGGCCGGAAACGTTTTCCACTTTCTTTGCCTTGATGTTCTTAACGAGAGCTGTGAACACCGCGAAGGAGAGGATTGTAAGGATGAGCGCATAAACGGGAAGCGCGCTCCAGACGCCGGTTCTTGTGAATATAAGTCCGAGGAGGACAGGTGTGACTGTCTGCGCGGACATGGATGCCGTGTAGTAGAAGCCCGTGAACTTTCCGATTGTCTTCGATGAGCTGAGCTCAACGACCATCGGGAACGAGCAGTTGTGGACAAGAGCCATACCGTAGCCTTTGATGACCCATACGACGTAGAGAAGTACGGGGAATGCATTTTCGCCGAACTCGCCGACCGCTATACCGGTCTTGCGCACGAAGCACATCACTATGTATGCAATCACCGTAACGCCGAGTCCGGTGGAGATTGTCCATTTGCGGCCTATTTTGTCGGCGATGATGCCGGCTGTGGCAAAGCCCGCTACGGATGCAAGTCCGCCGATGATTGTAAGAATCATTGTTGCGGAGGAAACGGAGTTGAGGTAGTAGATAACGTAGTTTCCTATATATGTTCCGACGGCGTTGTCAGCCATGAACCATAAGAACTCGGCTGCGAGAATTGCGAAAAGCATCTTGCGGTTGGCCGGGGACATGGGCTTGTCGTCCTCGATGGGAGTCTCGATGGCGGCCTGGCGCTCGCCTTCCTCCATGTCCTCTTTCATCTCTTCGGCAAGCTTGTTTTCCTTGACTGTTCCGAAGAGGACGAGTGCGGAAATAACCATCAGCACGGATGCGATGATGAACGGAAGTTCAATTGTCATCAGGCTTCTGGAATCGTCCGGAGCGTTGATATAGCTCGAGAGCTTCCATACAATGCCGAGAACCGTGGCGAAAGCCCCGCCGAGGTATCCCATGATGTTGATGATTCCGTTTGCCTTCGCGCGCAGCGGCTTCGGGGTGATATCCGGCATAAGGGCAACGGCGGGGTTACGGTACATCATCATGAAGATGAGCACTATGGCCATTACGACGACCATGCCGACGATGTTGTTTAGGTGGAAAAACAGCGGGATGAACGGGAATGCAACCGCGGCGACAAAAGTTCCCACGAGTATGAACGGCATACGCTTTCCTATCGGGGTAACGGTTCTGTCGGAAATGCGGCCGAATATCGGCAGGAGAATTAGCGCTGCGAGGTTGTCGCATGCCATTATGATACCGACGACCCACTGGACGTTAAGTATCTTCTCGGGATCCGATGCCTTGAGTTCCGCGGACGACATCGAATAGAACGATCTTGCGAAGATGTCGGTCAGGAATGTCGGGCACCATGAGTCGTAGACCTGCCACAGAAGCAGAATGCCGAAGAAGGCAAAACCTATAAGGCAGGTTCTCTTGTAGTTGAGTTTCAGTTCTCTCATTGCGGATTATCTTCCTTATCATAAATTTTCATGTCGGGTTCCGACTCGGAGTATTTGGATGCCGTCTGCTGCTCGGGAATCTTGCGCAACACGAACACCCATATGGCAATTGCAATAATAAACACAACCGCCACGCATACTATCTTAAGGACCGGGCTCGAGCCGGTCATAAGAATCGAAATAAGGCCCATTATGCCGGTAATGGCATAAAGTACGGCAACCACCTGCTTCTGCGTCATGCCCAGGGCAAGCAGTCTGTGATGGAAATGGCCCTTGTCCGCCTTGAATGGGCTCTGGCCCTTCAAAAGACGTCTTATTATGGCGAATACCGTATCGCCGAGAGGAACGGCCAGCGCGAGCAGCGGCACGAGGAATGTAATGGCCGCATGCAGTTTGAACAGACCGAGGGTAGATGATGTTGCGAGTATGAAGCCGAGTGTCTGCGCACCGACATCGCCCATGAATATTTTGGCGGGATTGAGATTGTACGGAAGGAATCCCGCACACGCGCCGAGAAGGCAGGCGAGGATAACCGTGACGTTGATGTCGGAAACCATGAGCGAAACTATCATCATGGTGAGCGCGCTTATGGCCGTGATTCCGCAGGCAAGTCCGTCCAGCCCGTCAATGAGGTTGACAGCGTTCGTGCAGATAATAATCCAGCCGAGCGTGAGAATGATAGCGAGATTGTCGCCTATGAACATCGTCGTGCCGCCGGCGGATGCCGCGAAGGGGTTGGTAATACCGTCTAGAACGACTCCGAAGCTGATGGCAATAAAAGCCGCAACTATCTGAACCGCCAGCTTTATCCACGGATTCAGGTTGTACTTGTCGTCAAGCCCTCCCATAACGGCTATTATCAGGGAACCGAGCAATATTCCGCTCACCGGCTTTGACACTTTTGCGAACATAAGTACCGAAACCATGAAGGCAACGACTATGGCTATGCCTCCCATGCGAGGGGTCGGCACGCTGTGAATGTGTCTCTGTCCGGGCATATCGATAGCGCCTATGGATACGGCGAAGCGTTTGACCACCGGTGTAAACAGTAATGAAATTGCCGCTGCCGTCACTACCGAGAGAGTTATTCTCAGCCATTCTGGCAATGAATAAAAAAGCATGATTGTCTATCAGAAGGGCTTCTCTACGAATCCTACCCTTTTTGCTACCTTTCTTAGGGTTTTTCTGGCTACGAAGGACGCTCTTTCGGCACCGTCGGCATATATGCCTTTCAGGTATTCCTTGTCCTTTGTCATCCGGTCGGCCTCCTCGCGTATCGGGCGAAGAGCCTCAACCACGGCATCTCCCACGGCGGGCTTGAACGCTCCGTAACCCTGATTTTCGAATTCCTTTTCTATCTCAGCATATGTCTTGCCGGTCACGGATGAATAGATGCTCATCAGATTGGATACTCCCGGCTTTTCGTCAGGGGCGTATCTTACGCAGTTTTCAGTATCGGAATCGGTAACCGCGCGCTTGAATTTCCTGGATATCTCCTCAGGAGAATCCATGAGAAACACACAGCCGTTCGGGTCGGATTTGCTCATTTTGCTTCCGGGGTCCGACAGACTCATTATTCTCGCGCCAACTTTCGGGATATACGGTTCGGGAACGACGAAGGTTTCTCCGTACAGATTGTTGAAACGTATAGCCACGTCACGCGTGAGTTCCACGTGCTGTTTCTGGTCCGCACCGACGGGCACGTAATCCGCGTTGTAGAGCAGAATATCCGCGGCCATGAGCGTTGGATATGTAAAAAGGCCTCCGGTTATATTGTCGGCGTGTTTTGCGCTCTTGTCCTTGAACTGCGTCATGCGGCTAAGTTCTCCGAACTGCGTGTAGCAGTTGAGAATCCAGCCCAGCTCCGCATGCTCGTGGACATGGCTCTGTATGAAAAGAGTGTTCTTCTGCGGATCGAGGCCGCATGCTATGTACTGCGCGAGCTGTGCCGTGGAACGGCGCCTGAGTTCCGCGGGATTCTGGCGCACGGTAATGGCATGTTCGTCAACTATGCAGTAGTAGCAGGTATATTCATCGGCAAGTTCAACCCAGTTCTTTATAGCTCCGAGGTAATTGCCCAGGTGCAGGTCACCCGAGGGCTGTATGCCGGAAAACATTATTTTTTTCTCGTTGTCCATTTAGAAAGCCTCCGTCTAACAATCCAAGCTATTCTAACAAAATAAGTTGACCTTGGCAACTCTTTACTTTAAAATAAAGAGAATTCATTTACATCGTTTGGAGATTTTATAAATGGAAGTACGAACCAGATTCGCGCCGTCGCCCACAGGCTACATGCATGTAGGGAACCTGCGTACGGCGCTTTACACTTATCTTATTGCCCGTCATGAAGGCGGCAAATTCATACTGAGAATAGAAGATACGGACCAGGGACGTCTCGTGGAAGGTGCCACCGACGTCATCTATAAAACCATGAGCGAATGCCACCTCGAGCACGACGAGGGGCCGGATATCGGCGGCCCGGTGGGCCCCTATGTTCAGAGCGAGCGCATGGAGATGTACAAGCCCTATGCGGAGCAGCTCGTAAAGAGCGGCCACGCATACAGGTGTTTCTGCGAAAAGGCCGAGTCCGAGGAGGATTCCGGAGATTTCAACCGCGGCGATGACCCATGCCGCAGCATGAATGCGGACGAATCCGATGCGCGCGCCGCAGCCGGCGAGCCCTACGTCATCCGCCAGAAGATACCGCACGAGGGCACTACCACCTTCCATGACGAGATATTCGGGGACATAACCGTTGAAAACAGCACTCTCGACGACCAGGTTCTCATAAAGCGCGACGGCTTCCCCACATACAACTTCGCCAACGTCGTCGACGACCATCTCATGGGCATCAGCCATGTCGTCCGCGGCAGCGAGTACCTGTCATCCGCTCCGAAATACAATCTTCTATATGAAGCTTTCGGATGGGAGATTCCGAAATACGTACACTGCTCCCCCGTCATGCGCGACGCGCACAACAAAATGTCCAAGCGCCACGGCGATCCTTCGTATGAAGATCTCATAAACGAAGGATATCTGACCGATGCCGTAATCAATTATGTCGCGCTTCTGGGCTGGAGTCCCGGAGGAGAGCAGGAGATATTCTCGCTTGACGAGCTCAAGGAGATTTTCGACTACCGAGGCATTTCCAAGTCCCCTGCCATCTTCGACATTGCCAAGCTTAGAAATTTCAACGGAATCTACATAAGGGCTCTCGCCCCAGAGGCTTTTGCAGACATGGCAAGACCGTATATACAAAAGGGCATCGGCAATGGCCCGGTAGATCCCGACAGGATTGCCCCCCTTCTGCAGCAGAGGACGGAAGTGCTCAGTGAAATTCCCGAAAAAGTCGCGTTTTTCGGAGCTCTGCCAGAGTACGACGTATCGCTGTTCACCAACGAAAAGAGCAAAAACACTCCCGAAATATCCAGGGAAATCCTTGAAAAGATATATCCTGAGCTCGAAGCTCTGTCCCTCTGGGACAATGACAGCATATTCGGCGTAATCACCGCCCTGTCCGAGCAGATGGGAGTAAAGAAAAACACCGTCGCCTGGGCTCTTCGCATAGCCGTTTCAGGTCTGGCGAGCACGCCCGGCGGAGCAAGCGACATTCCCGCCATTTTAGGCAGGGAGGAAACACTCAGCCGCATCCGACAGGGACTTGACAAACTTTCATGAATTCATACATCATCTGCTCCGCGGACATAAATCTTGCGTATGAAAAGGCCCTGTCCATGGCTGCCGAACTTGTCGGCAACAGTGAAAAGGCCGCAAGAAACGTCCATCCGGACATAATAACCGTCAGAAAGGACGAGGCCAAGACGGAACTTTCCGTCGACAAGGTGCGCTGGGTCGTGTCCGATGCCGCGATTCTTCCCAACGAGTCTCCGTACAAGGTGTACATTTTCTATGACGCCCAGTACATGAACATGTCCGCGCAGAACGCCGCGCTTAAACTTCTCGAAGAACCCCCGTCGCATGTTGTTATCATGCTCCTCGCAAACAGCGCCAGCGCCTTTTTGCCCACCATCCGTTCAAGGTGCGCCGAGATAAACATCAATGCCGACACTGAATTTACTGACAGGTCCTCGGAATTTGCCAGCAGTCTGATGGAAGTCCTTTCAAAAAACGACAAAATCGCCCTGTTCAGGTTCTGCGAGGCCAGCAACGGCATGAGCATTCCCGAGTGCAGAGCCGCCATGCTGGCGGTTCAGGAACTTGCAGCGGACATGCTGACAGGCAGAAAGCCTTCGCTCGGGATTGGCGCCGACAGGCTTCTTGAAATTAACGGCCTGACGGAAAAATGCATAAAGTATTTAGGTTCTAATGTTAGCGTTAAACAGATATTCGGCATAATAGAGGTATCATAAATATGACAGAAAACGAAGCTCTTGCAATTTGCAAGGAAAAAGTTGCCGCCCATGAGCTCGACATGAAGCTCGTAGGCTGCCAGATAGATGAGCAGGAAAACAAGACTACTTTCTTCTTCACTTCCGACGGAAGAGTGGATTTCCGCGAGCTTGTCAAGGACCTCGCCGCGGTATTCCACAACCGCATCGAGCTGCGCCAGATAGGCGTGCGCGACGAAGCCAAGATGCTCGGCGGTCTGGGCTCCTGCGGAAGGCCCTACTGCTGCAAGGAATTTCTTGACGATTTTGCCCCCGTTTCGACGAAAATGGCTAAAATACAGTCTCTTTCCCTAAACCCTACAAAAATCTCCGGTGCATGCGGTAGACTTATGTGCTGTCTTCGCTATGAGGAGGATGCCTACGAGGATCTGGTGAAAACCGTTCCCAAGCAGGGCGCGTTTGTCGAGACGCCGGACGGTTACGGTACGGCGGTACTTGTAAACCTTCTCAGGCAGACCGTCAAGGTCAAGCTCGACTCCGACGATGACGACAGTGCTCGTCTCTACAAGGCCAGGCAGGTCGCTGCCGTTCCCGGCGGAAGACCCAGGGACGGGGAAAGGCCGCCGCATGTGCTCAACTACAATCCCGACGAGGACGATGACGACATCCCCGAAGAGGAAGATCCATGGCAGACGCCCGAACTTTTCGCCGAAGCCCCATCCGAAATACCACCTGAGGAATCTGAGGCCGAACAGCCCCGGCATGAAGAGAACAGCGAACAGAAAAGCGCTTCTTCCAAACGCAGAAAAGGAAGAAAAGGGAAATATTTCAGAAACTATAAAAACAGAAAGAAGGAACAAAAACAATGATTGCTTCTTTTGATCATTTTTTCCTGAATATACAGCATCTTGTCGCAAATCCCGTTTTTACCTTTATTTTCAAACTGATTACCCTGTTAGGTGAAAAGGGAATCATATTCTTCCTTATTTCAATTGCATGCATGCTTTTCCCTAAGACAAGGAAGTTCGGCGTATGCCTCTTCGGAGCGGTCGCGTGCGGAGCTCTCATAACCAATATTATTCTGAAGGACAGTGTCGCACGACTGCGTCCGTTTGTAGCTTCGGATACATACCGTGAATGGTGGAAGGCCGTAGGCGCCCCATCGGAGGACGGATTCTCGTTCCCGTCCGGCCACGTCACGGCGGCAGCCGCAGGCTGCACCGCAATTATCCTTCAGAAGGGCAAAAAATGGATTCTTCCGTCGGCAATATGGGTATTCCTCATGATGGTAGCAAGGAACTATCTCATGGCACACTATCCCACCGATGTTCTGGCCGCGCTCGTAATCGGCGTCGCTTCAGGGTTTGCAGCATATTACATAACTGTATTCATTTTCAAAACACTAAAAAAGAACCGCGGCAAGAAATGGGCGGATACCTGCCTCAATTTCTCCGTTCCCGCACTTGACCGTTTTGTCGACAACAAACTGCCGGTCATCATGGACAAGGCAAAAAACATTCTCCCGTCCAAAAAAGCCGGTATTACCGCTCGAAAAAAAGCCGTTCCCGCTGACAGCGGTTTTGTAGATGAAGAAGACGAACCCGTAAGGGAGTACAATCCGGAGAAGAACGGAAAGAGTTCAGCAATAAAATATCGTTCGGAATATTCCAGCGACGATGAAGTGTTTGAAAGTGCCGGTGAAGAAGAGACCGCTTCCACAAATCCTTTTGCCAAGCTCAGCGGAAAGCTCCCGAAATTTTCCAAAAAAGGCAGGGACTCTTCGGACTATGATGACGACGAAGACGATGAGGAATCCGCAAGCATCGATGACGAAGCCCCCGTTCCTTCAAATCCGTTTGTCGGACTCGGCGGCAAGCTCTCGAAATTCACCAGAAAGACCGATGGCGCTGCGGACTATGAAGACGGCGGGGATAATGACGGGCTCTCACAAAAAGCGGCACCTCAGAAATCCTTTGCCAATCTTCCGAAATTGTCTAAAAAAAGCGGCGGAGATAGCTTGTCCGGGGAAGATATGCCCCGTCCGAAGCATGAACGTCCCGCCCACGAGAGCACAGGAAAGGACAAGTCATCTTCCGGTTCCTTCGGCAAGATATCCAAATTTGCCGGAAAATCCACATATGTAGGCAAGCATGAAAAAAGATAAGACTTTCATCTGCAAAAATATAACATCAAACGAAAACGGGCATCTCTGTTTCGCCGGTCAGGATACCGTCTGCCTTGCGGAGAAGTACGGGACTCCCCTTTATCTGATAGACGAGGACAGAATAAGGGAAAACTGCCGTGTCTTCACGAAAGCTTTCACGGAGTATTTCGGCAGTTCCTCATACCCGGTGTATGCCTCCAAGGCATGCTGCATCAAGAAGATTCTTAATGTCATTACCGAGGAGGGGCTCGGCACGGATCTCGTGTCCCCGGGCGAAATAGCCACCGCCGTCGCAGCAGATGCGGATCTCAAGCGTGCATATTTTCACGGCAATGACAAAACGGACGAGGATATCCGCTATGCAATCGGCTGCGGTGTCGGATACTTTGTCGCCGAGAGCGAAGAGGAGGCCTATGCAATAGACGCAGCCGCAAAGGATGCGGGCATCCGCCAGGACATCATTCTCCGTCTCACTCCCGGAATCGACCCCCACACTTATGAGGCCATGAACACCGGCAAGGTAGATTCGAAGTTCGGCATACCCATTGAAACAGGTCAGGCGTCCGAGGCTCTCGAAACGATTCTAAGACTTGAAAACATCCGTCTTCGCGGCTTCCACTGCCATGTTGGATCGTCCGTATTTGCCGAGAACGTGTTCGAGCGCACGGGTGAAATAATGATAGATTTCATCGCGTACGCCCAAAAGACTTTCGGATATACAACGGAAATTCTGAACCTCGGCGGCGGCTTCGGTGTCAGATATGTCGACAATGACCCCTATCTCGACATAGCGTCAAAGATACGGTATATTGCCGGTTCACTGAAAGAAAGCTGCAAAAAGTACTCAATCGACATGCCCTCAATAGTCATGGAGCCCGGCCGGAGCATAATAGCGGACGCCGGAATGACCCTATACACCGCGGGCTCGGTAAAGGAAATAAAAGGATACAAGAAATACATTTCCGTCAACGGCGGGATGAGCGACAATCCCAGATACGCGCTGTACGGTTCCAAGTACAGCTGCATTGACGCGTCAAAAGCGGATGAGCCCTGCGACGAGGTGTTCGACCTCGTCGGAAGATGCTGCGAGAGCGGCGACATCATCCAGCCGAGGGTTGAATTTCCGCACACCATAAAACGCGGGGACATCATCGCGGTGTGCACCACTGGTGCCTACAACTACGCCATGGCGTCAAACTACAACAGAATCCCGAGACCAGCCCTCGTAATGCTGAAAGGCGGCGACAGCTACACAGCCGTCAGACGCGAAACTCTTGATGATCTTATCGGTCTGGATATTTAGTTTCATACTCAATTCAAATATTGTCGAACAAGTCGGAAGGCACGGAATAATCAAAAATCCGTGCCTTCATTATTTCATTTCAGATATTTAATTGTGAATTGTGCTTCAGTTCAGTTCTGCAAATCCCACGAACTGACCTATGTACTCATCGCCCACAAGGGCAAGACCCGCAGCGGCCCGGTCCTGGTCGGCGGACGCAAAACTCACCGGGGCATAGAGGACTTTAGCGTTATAGCTCTCCCCAATTTTTACTATCTCGTCGCGGACTTCCGGCTTGAGTTTGGGGACATTCGGCGCAAGGGCAACGTCCACGGCAATAAAGTATAGCTGGCCTTCCCTCTTCACAACGAAGTTGGGAAATGCCGTAAGGCCGTTGTTGGACTCAATGAGCTCGAAGCCTTCATTCTCAAGCGCGTTTGCGGCCACGAATTCCATGGCAAAATCCACGGCCTCCTCGGCCACCATAAGGTCGGCATCGGTGTACTCGGGTATTCCCTCTCCCCAGTTGCGGTTTTCAAGACGAGGGTCCGGCTTTCCGGACATTATCTGAAGATCCTTTCTCTGCATGTATATGGGCTTTTCGTCATAGGGGTTTATGCATATGCCCATAATGTGCGGGTTCGCATAGCAAGAATCAATCAGGTTGGACAGCCCGATAGTCGCATAGGACGAGCCGTCCTTTGTCTTCGCCATTCCGGAATCCGAGAACATTACTACATAGACGTTTCCCGTATGCTCAGCGGTATCTATCGCATATCCCGTTCCCTGCTTCTTGACCGCGGTATACACCTGGTCGTTGCTGTCAACCATGCTGCGGAAAAGCTCCGCAAAGGCCTTGTTGTTTTCTATGCACGGATTTTCGTGCATGTTTTTTATAGTTTCAGTCATATTCATGCTATTGATTGTATTTCATTTTGAATAGATTGTAAACACACAAAAAATGCGTTGACATCATATTATAATAATGGTATATTAGCACTCGAGGATAAGGAGTGCTAACACTCGAAAGGGTACATTGCCAGTGGAACTTACAGAACGTAAAAAGAAAATACTGGCGGCGGTCGTGGATGAATACATTTCAACCGCCGAGCCCGTGGGTAGCAAGCACCTTGCGGAGCAGGCCGGTCTCGGCTGCTCGTCTGCCACAATAAGGAACGAACTGGCGGAGCTTGTCAACATGGGCTATCTGGATCAGCCTCATACCTCGGCGGGCCGTGTTCCGACGGCCAAAGGCTACAGGATGTACGTAAACGAGCTTATGGAAAAGCAGCGCATGACCATAGAAGAGACGGAAGATCTCAATATGCGGCTTTCGGCGAAGCTCGATGAACTCGACAATACGATCGGGAACATCTCAAAAATTGCATCGCAGCTTACGAACTACCCCGCCCTGGCGCTCACGGCGGCAAGCAGGCCCACCGTCAAGCGTATCGACATAATATATGTCGATGCCAACACCATCATTCTGGTGGCCATGCTGTCAAACAGCACGGTAAAGAACAAGCTTGTTCATCTGCCGCTTTCCGTTGACGAGAATCTCGTCAAGAGGCTCTCGACAATGTTCAACGCATCGTTCACCGGCATCAGTGACGAGGAGATTACCCCCCAGCTGATAAACACCACCGAGCGGGCATCCGGTGACACAATAGGTCTCACATCCGTCATTGCGGCATTTGTTCTTGAGTCCATCAGCACCGAGGCTGCGCCTAGCACCTTTATCACCGGTGAAAACAGACTTTTAAGCCAGCCCGAGTTTCGCGATCCCGACAAAGCGCACAAACTTATGAGCTACCTTCAGGGCGGCGGATACATACTTCCGCCGGGGAGCGAAATGAGCAGCGGCTCTGAGGTCAGGGTCGTCATAGGCCCCGAAAACGTGGCAGAAGAGCTTAAGGATTCGTCCGTAATAGTTGCCTCCTATGATGCCGGTGACGGGACGAGGGGCCTCATAGGCGTGGTAGGACCCACAAGAATGGACTACTCTGCCGTGGCCGAAAAGCTCGGTGTACTTGCAGACAGCCTTTCAAAGAGGCTCACAAGCGGAAGCGCACCGGTCACGGGAATGCATAACAAGTTAATAATTAAGGGAGATGATTCCGATAAATAATAAAGAAAAAATCGAAAAAGAACAAAACCAGGAACAGGAAACTGTACCTCAGGCCGAAGAAACAGCCAAAGAAAAGGTTGCTCCCGAGGCAAAGGAAGAGAAGAAACAGAAAAAGGAAAAAAAGCACGGCCAGCCGGATACCGAATCCGAAAACGACACGCCGGAGGGGGAAGCCGCTTCTGAAGGCGAATCAAAGCAGGCCGGAGGCGAAAGCGAAATCCCGGCGGAAGACGCGATGGCAATTCTGAATGACAAGTACCTCAGGGTATGCGCTGAGTACGACAATTTCAGAAAGCGTACCGCCAAGGAAAAAGATGCACTTTACGGTGACATTAGGTCGAATGTGGTATCAAGCTTTCTTCCGGTGTACGACAATCTCACCAGGGCGCTTGAAGCAAAGACCGAAGACGAGGCATACCGCAAAGGCGTTGAGATGATTATGACTCAGTTCAATCAGACGCTTGAAAAGCTGGGTGTAACCGAGATTCCCGCTCTGGGCGAGAAGTTCAACCCTGAATTTCACAACGCGGTAATGCATGTGGATGACGAAACCAAAGGCGAAAACGAAATAGTAGAGGTTTTCCAGAAAGGTTTCAAACTCGGCGACAAGATAATAAGGGCCTCAATGGTCAAGGTCGCAAACTAAATTTGTAAAAAATTAAAAGGAGATATAAAAATGGGAAAAATTATAGGAATTGACTTAGGTACAACAAACTCATGTGTTGCAGTTCTCGAAGGCGGCGAAGCTACCGTCATCGCAAATGCTGAAGGCAACAGAACAACCCCGTCCGTCGTAGCATTCTCCAAAGACGGCGAACGTATGGTAGGCCAGGTTGCAAAGCGCCAGGCCGTTACGAACCCGGACCGCACCGTTTCGTCCATCAAGCGTGAAATGGGCTCCGACTACAAAGTAAAAATCGACAACAAGAACTATACCCCTCAGGAAATTTCCGCTATGGTTCTGCAGAAGCTCAAGGGCGATGCCGAAGCATATCTCGGACAGACCATAACAGAAGCCGTTATCACGGTTCCCGCTTACTTCACCGACGCACAGCGTCAGGCCACCAAGGATGCGGGCAAGATTGCAGGTCTCGATGTTAAGCGTATCATCAACGAGCCTACGGCAGCTGCTCTTGCCTATGGTCTTGACAAGGAAACCGATCAGAAGATTATGGTTTACGACCTTGGCGGCGGTACTTTCGATGTATCCGTTCTTGAAATCGGCGACGGCGTCATCGAGGTTCTTGCAACAGCAGGCAACAACCGTCTCGGCGGTGATGATTTTGACGAGTGCGTAACGAAGTACCTCGTTGACGAATTCAAGAAAACAGAAGGCATTGACCTTTCAACCGACAAGGTCGCAATGCAGCGTCTGCGCGAAGCAGCAGAGAAAGCCAAGATTGAGCTGTCCGGAGTGACAACATCCAACATCAATCTTCCTTACATCACAGCTGACGCGAACGGCCCGAAGCACCTTGACGTAACACTCACACGTGCAAAGTTCAACGAGCTCACCGCTCATCTGGTAGAGAAAACCGTCGGCCCCGTAAAGCAGGCTCTCTCCGACGCCGGACTCAAGCCGGACGAAATATCCAAGGTTCTTCTCGTCGGCGGTTCGACAAGAATCCCCGCTGTTCAGGAAGAAGTCAAGAAACTCACCGGCAAGGAAGGCTTCAAGGGAATCAACCCCGATGAATGCGTCGCACTCGGTGCCGCAATCCAGGGCGGTGTTCTTTCCGGAGACGTCAAGGACATAGTCCTCGTCGATGTAACTCCTCTTTCTCTCGGTATTGAAACTCTCGGCGGCATATGCACTAAGCTCATCGACCGCAACACTTCCATACCGACCAAGAAGAGCCAGATATTCTCAACCGCAGCCGACAACCAGACATCCGTTGAAGTCAACGTACTTCAGGGCGAGCGCGAGATGGCGGCATACAACAAGAGCCTCGGCAGGTTCCATCTTGACGGAATCGCCCCGGCACGCAGAGGTGTCCCCCAGATTGAGGTTACCTTTGATATCGATGCCAACGGCATAGTCAATGTTTCGGCAAAGGATCTCGGAACCGGCAAGGAACAGCATATCACCATCACTTCCTCGACCAACATGAGCAAGGAAGACATCGACAAGGCTGTCAAGGAAGCCGAGATGTACGCTCAGGAAGACGCAAAGCGCAAGGAAGAGACAGAAGTCCGCAACGAGGCAGACCAGATGGTATACCAGACCGAGAAGGCCATGCAGGATATGGGCGACAAGCTCGATGCCTCCGACAAGAGTGAAGTCGAGTCCAAACTCAGCGCACTCAAGACAGCACTTGAGGGGACAGACACCGCAACCATCAAGAGCGCAACCGAAGAACTCACTCAGGCATTCTACAAGATTTCAGAAAAAATGTATCAGGCCGCAAACCCGGCAGGTCAGGGCGCTGACTACGGTGCTGCCCCCGGCGGTGACGCAGGTTCAGATCAGCAGTACTATGATGCTGACTACACAGAGGTTGACGACGACAAGTAAGGCGGTTATATGGCAGATAAGAAACGCGATTATTATGAAGTTTTGGGCGTTGACAAAAGCGCTTCCAAGGACGACATAAAAAAAGCATACAGAAAAGTCACCAAAGAAAATCACCCGGATTTACATCCGGGTGACAAGGCTTGTGAAGAACGCTTCAAAGAAGCAAACGAGGCCTACGAAGTTCTGTCCGATGACGACAAACGCAAAAAGTACGATCAGTACGGTCATGCCGCGTTTGATCCCAATGCCGGTTTCGGTGGTGCGGGCGGCTTCGGCGGGTTTGATTTCGGTGACCTTGGGGATATTTTCAGCGGTTTCAGCGACATTTTCGGCAGCGGTTTTGGATTCGGCGGCGGATCCAGACGTGCCGACCCGAATGCGCCACGCAAGGGAAGCGATACCCGCGCCACGGTGAATATCAGCTTTGAAGAAGCTGCTTTCGGCTGTGAAAAGCAGGTTCAGGTAGGCATTATAGAAAAATGTCCCGACTGCAACGGCTCGGGTTCGGCCCCGGGTTCATCGCCCGAAACATGCCCCGACTGCAATGGTTCCGGTCAGGTGGTTACTCAGCAGAGAACTCCCTTCGGTATCTCACAGAGCGTCGGAAAATGCCCGAAGTGCAACGGCCGCGGAAAGATTATTCACAACCCCTGCAAAACCTGTCACGGCATGGGCAACATACGCAAGCAGCATAAGATCAATGTAAAGATACCCGCCGGCATAGACGACGGGCAGACCCTTCCAATCCGGGGCAAAGGCAATGCCGGTGTAAACGGCGGAGATGCGGGCGACCTCTACATATCAGTAATAGTACGTCCATCCGGAATATTCGAGCGTGAGGGAACAACTGTTTACTATGAAGCGGAAATAAGCTATCCCGAAGCTGTACTCGGAGCGGAAGTTGAAATCCCGACAATAGACGGTAAAGTAAAACTTACCATTCCGGAAGGTACGCAGCCCGGAGCCAATTTCCGTCTCAAGGGAAAGGGCATCCCCTATCTCGGAAAAAGCGAAATCCGCGGCGACCAGTATGTTCTGATAAAAATAGCGGTGCCCAAGCATTTGAGCTCCGCCCAGAAGGAAAAACTCAGAGATTATGCCGAGAGCATGGGCAATGCATCAAATCTGAAATCAAAGATTTTCGGTAAAAAATAAAACTCGCATAAATTATTCAGCCTCCCATACAGGAGGCTGAATCTTATTTTATAAACTGAGCAAACACTGTCTGTATCCACTCGTATGTTGCATTGAGTAGATAATGGTCTTCCACAATTGAGTATATTCTGTTTGTGTCTGCACCCGTCATAAATCCCACTCCGACAAGAACCGCACCGAGGACAATTACTATCAGCACAAGAATTCCGACTGTTTTCCAACCGCTTTTCATGTTACTTGCCCTCCTTCTTTGCACATATCTTGATTGCAAGATTAATGATGCCGTTTACCGTCTTTGACGTTACACCTATCAGCAGCCATATGAACATCCAGAAGAACAGGACACCAAGCGCCGACATAATCAGTCCACTGCCCGTTACCACAAGGATATCACTGTAGAGAGAAAAGCTGCCGAATGCCGCCTGAATGGTCCTAAATCCCATAAGCAGTGCCGCGCCCGCAAGCGCAAGGAAAGCCAGCGCAACTACAAATATTAATATAAGTCCTATTGACGTAAGAGGTATTGCTATAAGGAGGAACAACCCAAGCGCAGGCCCGCTGAGCTTTTCATCATGCTCTTCTTCCTTGGGCTCATCCCTATAAGCGACATCGTCAATACCGATTACTTTTTTGGATTTCTTAGGCTCTTCGTTGGGGACTACATCCGTATCAGCTGTTTTCTCAGGCTCATCCTGAACCTGTATTTCGGGTTTTTCCTCGCTCTCAGGCTCCGCTTCCGGTTCCTGTATTATGTCTTGTGTCTCTGGAGCCTCAGCTTTTACCGGATTGCTGTCAACAGGAACTTCAGCCTCTTTTATCTCAAAGCTTTTGAGGAATTCCTCTACGATATCATCCTTCTCGTCTTTAACCGGAGCTGATGGTATCTCAGTTATTTCTGCCTGCTCTTCCGCGGGCTTTTTCTCCGGTTTATTCTTGATGACGGTTTTGACTTCCGCAGGTTTCTTTTCTTCCGCAGCAAGTTCCCCACTTATTATCTTGTCAATCTCGCTGTCCGCCGCAGTTTCTATCTTCTGGTATTTCCCCTGCATACTTTCAAGTGCTGACGAGAAGATTTCCTTGATTGTCTCAATAAATGCCGCCGTTTCCTCACTGGCAACCTGTGCTTCCGTATTGCCCTGAACGGTACTAATTGAAAGTTTTGTGTCTCCGGAATTATATGCACGCGCTATCTGAACTGCCTGTCTGGTCGGCGATGCCAGCGCAGCTGAAAGCGCCTCCTCATCAGGTACCATATCAAACATTTTTTCATACATTGCAAGGGCAGTAACTCTGTCCTCTTCATACATGAATGTCAGAAGTTTTGCCAGTTCAGCCAAAAATTTCTGTTTGTTTATTGTCCTCACCCCGCGGTTTCACAGTTTTAAATATTATATATTAATGCAGAAAAAAGTTCAAGATATGCGCGTCGCGGCTGATTGACAAAGACGTATTTTCAAGCTTATAATACCTAAGTTGAATTACTACGCGGGGGCAAGGGCTCCGGCGGAAAGGATATTGATAAAGATGGCAAACGACAAAAAAGTACAGCAAATCACCGATATGGAGGTGGATTTTGCACAGTGGTTCACCGATGTATGCACAAAGGCCGAACTCGTTGATTATTCGGGAGTAAAGGGACTGTTCGTGCTGCGCCCGTACGGATACGCGATATGGGAAAACATCCAGACTATCCTCGACGGAATGTTCAAGCGCGACGGGCATGAAAACGTATCCATGCCCATGCTTATACCCGAATCCCTTCTCCAGAAGGAAAAGGATCATGTCGAAGGCTTCGCGCCTGAATGCGCCTGGGTCACCATTGGCGGTCAGGAAGAACTTCCCGAGAGACTCTGCGTGCGTCCCACAAGCGAAACTCTCTTCTGTGATCACTGGAGTCATGTTCTGCACTCCTGGAGAGATCTTCCCATGCTATACAACCAGTGGTGCAGCGTAATGCGCTGGGAAAAGACCACCAGACCCTTCCTGCGCGGCAGGGAATTCTTATGGCAGGAAGGCCATACTCTTCACGCGACCGAGCAGGAGGCCCGCGAGGAAACCCTTCATCAGCTAGAAGTTTATGCGGATCTTTGTGAAAACTACCTCGCTATGCCCGTTATCCGCGGCAACAAGACCGAGAAAGAAAAATTTGCCGGTGCCGTCAATACATACACCATCGAATGCATGATGCACGACAAAAAGGCCCTGCAGTCCGGAACAAGCCACTACTTCGGAGACGGCTTTGCAAGGCAGTTCGATATAACCTTTACCGACAAGGACAACGTACAGAAGTATCCGTTCCAGACATCATGGGGGCTTTCCACAAGGATTATCGGCGGAATCATAATGACCCACGGAGATAATTCCGGCCTCGTTCTTCCTCCGAAAATTGCGCCCGTACAGGTTATTGTCGTTCCGGTGGCGCAACACAAGGAGGGTGTTCTCGATGCCGCATCCGCACTTTACACAAGACTTAAGGCTACCGGCCTGCGTGTAAAGATGGACGATTCCGACAATTCCCTCGGATGGAAATGCGCACAGTACGAAATGAAGGGTGTTCCTCTCCGCATAGAACTCGGTCCCAAAGATATTGAGAACGGCTGCTGCGTAGCGGTTCGCCGTGACAACGGTGAAAAGGTCTCAGTTCCCCTTTCCGAACTGGAATCCAGAATACCCGAAATACTCGATGACGTTCAGGCCGGTCTTTACGAAAAGGCTAAAATCAACCTTGATACCCATACCTACGCTGCTACCACACTTGAAGAGGCTAAAGAGCTTCAGGAGAAAAACGGCGGCTTTATCAAGACAATGTGGTGCGGAAGCCTTGAGTGCGAAATGAAGATGAAGGAAGTTGCCGGAATGTCTTCAAGATGCATTCCTTTCAAGCAGGAAAAGATTTCCGATGTTTGTCCCTGCTGCGGAAAAAAGGCAGACACCATGATCTACTGGGGAATAGCTTACTGATTCTATTGCAAAACTTGAACCCCCGGGGAGGCTTCCCCGGGGTTTTTTATTATGTTATAATCCATACACTATTTTTTAGAAGGGCAGTCAACCATATGAATTTAAAACATTCAACCCGTCATCTGATAGTTGCGGCAATGTGCCTTGCGCTTTGTCTTGTACTTCCGTTTCTGACAGGAGGCATTCCCGAAATCGGCAGAATGCTCCTTCCGATGCATCTGGGCGTATTTCTCTGCGCATATATTGCCGACCATAAATGGGCAGCCGCAGTCGGTTTCATAGCCCCTTTGATGCGGTCTTTTCTTTTCGGCACACCGATTCTTTATCCCACCGCAATAGCCATGGCTTTTGAACTCGCCACCTACGGCTTTGTCGCGGGCTTTCTTAACTCCAAGCTAAAACCGTCGCTGCTCAACATATACATTTCCCTTCTTAGCGCAATGATTCTCGGCAGAATTGTTTCCGGACTCGTCAATCTGGTTCTGTACGGAATAAAGGGCAACAGTTATACTTGGTCGGCCTTCATCGGCGCATCGGTATTAAATGCAATCCCCGGAATCATTCTTCAGATAGTCGTCATTCCCCTGCTGATTATCGCTCTTAGAAAAGCCAAGCTGATAGACAAACCTCATCACCACGACGGCATTGAGAAATGAGCATAGATAAAAGGGATATCATAGATTATTTTGACGAACACGCAGCGTCATGGGACTCGGAAACGGTAAAGGACGACGGAATAGTATCTTTTATTCTGGATAACGCAGGTGTTTCAAAAGGCAAAAACATACTAGACGTCGCAACAGGAACGGGTGTGCTCATACCTGATTATTACTCAAGATCCGTCTCTTCCGTCACGGCAATAGACATCTCTCCCGAAATGATAAGGATATGCCGGGGTAAGTATCCTGATATTGACGCCATATGCGCGGATGCGGAGAACTATGATTTTGGAAGACTCTTTGACTGCATAGTCATATACAACGCTTTTCCTCATTTCCCGGAGCCGGAGAAGCTCATAAGTCATCTTGAACCTTTCTTAAGCAAAGACGGAACCCTCACCATTGCACACGGAATGAGCAGAAGAATGATTGATTCCCATCACAGCGGTCATGCCAGGAACGTATCCGTAGGACTGATGGATATAGACAATCTAGACAAGCTGCTGTCAGCTTACCTGGATGTAACGTATAAGATATCCGACGACAGAATGTATCAGATAGTTGGAAAAAAGAGGAACTGAATTTGATCAGTTCCTCTTCGTATTTCAGTTAAAAGGCAGTGATTCGTACGTGCTCTCATACATCTGAACCCAGTCGAAATACTGCGTTTCATCTATCGTGACTCTGTCTTCGTCACCTTCCTGCTTGTAGTATGGCATTTCCGGATTTCCCCGCATGTCAAACCCTACGGTAATGATCCGGTTCAGCTCTCCTCCTGAGTAGGAATAGTAGATGTGGCTGGAATCATATGCATTCTGATATGCGTACTCGACAACAGTTCCGTTGTTTGTCAGATAGAACTCATCCCTGTCACTGCTTGAGAACACTTCTTCGGGAATATTGTTCCTGAGCGTATACATGCTCCGGATTATCTGCTTTTCATATATGTCGCCCGAAGTGGGCCCAATAAACAGTTCCTGAATTCCGTCCCCGTCCAGGTCCTGAAGATAAACTCCGACACCGTCACGCATGTTTTCTGCTATTACATCGGCATACAGTTCGGTAGGATCCGGGGCAGGTTCCGGGGTAGCAACAATTTCCGGTGTCTGCTGGACTTCTTCAGGCTTCTTGCCTGTTTTGCCCGTGCAGGCGCACAGTGATAGAATAAGCGCCAGTAGCAGTACCGCAATAATGCTTTTCTTCATTTCATCCCATCAGGCTCAGCCTACCTGCATTGCGTCAAAGTACTTTGCCATTTTCTTGGCATCCCAGGGATAGTGCTGTGCATCATATCCGCACTCTTCAAGCAGCATCTGGCCGGCATCGCCTTTGTTGAGATTTTCCGCTACTGTCTGAAGCGTGGCAAGCTGTTCACCGAACTCGGCCGCGGCATCTCCGCTGAGTGTGGATGCATAGGCTTTTGTAAGGTCTGCAACGTCGGAAACCTGAGGCATGTCTTCGGTAAGCAGGTCCATAAAGTGGGCGGCAAAAGCAGCTGCCTTGAGCTGGGAACCAGCCGTGCCCGAATGGTAATTCTGCTGGAAATCCGCGAGATTTCCGTTGAATGCTTCGATGAATTCGTCACTTGCCGCAGCGAATGCCTCATCACCGTCTACTTCACCCTGTGTGGGCTGATAGAGGTTCAGAGCCATACCTTCAAGGGAATTGAATGTGGCATTGACTTCCTGTGAAAGGCTGTACATGATTCCGGGAGCTGCATCATACCACATGATAACGCCCTGTTTCCAGTCGTTCCAGCGGACATCTGCTTCATTATAGTCTATCTGGGCTTTATCGCTGTTTTCCCACTCATAGTACATGCCGGAAATGTCCTTGTATTCTGATGTCCCGGACATACGGTAGGTATATTCGTCACCGTCAAACGAGAATGTCATCTGCGCTATTTTCGGGTCGGTATCGATAGTGAAGAATTTCTCATCTTCGGCGCCCGCGGGAACCTGAAACGAGAATCCGAGATTATTTAATATGTCTTCCTGAGTTGACTCATGGAACGGATTGGCAAGACCGGTCTTTCCTGTTGATGTTACAGGTGCAGGAACTTCTTCAACAGTCTTGCTTCCGATTGCGGCAAAATGAAAAATTATTGCATGTGCCAGAACAATAGCTGTAATCTTTATCATCGTTATACATCTCCTTTGATTATCAAGATGAAATTATCACAAAATTAGTTCAAAATAGTTACATTTTTGTTAACTATTTAGTTTATACCAAAAACTACAGTAAATTGCAAGTATTACTTATGTTTTTACGAAAAAAACAATTAATAGCAAGTGCAATAATGTACTGTTGCAGCAGCCACATCGTTATATTTTTAAGATAAAAATTACAAACGGAAACAGCATGGCCGGCAGTACTGCCGGCCATAAACAATATAAGCTGTATGATTATCAGAGAACTCCGTTGACACTTTTGACAACAGCTCTGTATGCGTACAGATATTTTAGGGCGGAGAAACTGATATCTCCGGTAAACTCCAGCCGGTTGCTGCTGGATTCTTCGTGTATGGTCAGAAGATTTCTCTGTGTGACTGACATACTGTCAATTCTTTCGTACGGAAGCACTTCTCCCGCAAATTCCAGCCTGTCAGGGTATGCCGAAATCGTCGCTTCACTATCCGACACCGTGTTGTGGTCTTCACCCACCACGCGGAAGCTGACCCTGTCTTCAAAGAGGCATTCTCCGGTCTGTTCTGCTACAATTGACTCCACATACTCATGCTGGGAAGCGTCAAGTTCGGTTATGGTTTCCGTCCTGCCGTCATTTGTCTGAAGATAGCCCTCTTCAGTATATAGTGCGGAGTAACCGCAGCTGCAGCCGAGACTGTCACCTTTTCCTTTAAGTGCACCAATTTTCCTGCAATTCGGGCACATTAAAAGCGTCGATTCGATCCATTCTGCCTTATTTCTGCCCCGGAATTTGATATGCTCGATGCTCTGGCGTCCGTATGCATCTTCATAAAGGTCACGGTTGATTGTTTCAATGACGGCATCCGCCGACATTTCACGAAGGGTTTCCGGCGGATAGACTCCCGCGACTACGCCCCGGACTTTTCCTTTTCTTATTCCATTGCCCCATCTCGGTGTCGTAAAATACGCGCCCTCGAGTCTGTAAGTAACAAGCGTTGCACCGCAGGATTTTGCCATTTTTCCTGTTGCGGGAGGTATTGGGCATGTCAGCCCGTTAAAGGATCTGTTTCCTTCCGGGAACATGCATACGCTGAATCCGTCCTTTATTCTTCTGAGAATGGATTTTACCGTCGCTGTCCCCTGTGAGCCTTTATAGTGGAGAATAGGATTAAACCATTTCGCCAAAAGCTTTCCCCACAAGCCCATACGAACCATATTCTCGGTGGCAACAAAATAAACCAGTCTCTTTACCGCAATCGCTACAAATCCGCAGTCGAAATCCGTGTTGTGGTTGCAAAGGACAAGTATGGGGCCGTCAATCTCGGGCAGAGGTTCATACTCATAGTTGAAAAACCATTTCGCTATCGGTCTTGCCAAAGCACGCGAGATCTTAAAAACCCTTTTGTGTGTTTTAGTAGCGTCCCTCATCAGTCGGCTGTTTGACCTTTCTTTGTTTTCTTGTGAAACAATGCATCTCTGTACTGAATTACAAGTATTGCAGCAAACATCAATACCAGTATCCCGAGGCAAATATACAGCAACTTCATGCTTCTCGGAATAATACCCAGCATAAGAAGCATCGGTGCTCCGAGTACAATTGCCCACAGATTCTGATAAATAAGGTTATGCGATGCTCTCGTTGTAAAGAGCGGATCTATCTCTCTTAACAGTATAACTCCGGTTGATGCCGTTCCCGTCAGCATTCCGTACATTGTCAGGAACATCTCGTCCGAGTAGCTTGGGAAAAGATGTCGGCATAATTTACTGCAGTACAGGTATGTAATAACGGCACCCGCGATGCAGAGAAACAGAATAGGAACCCAGAATTCCTTGTGACGGAAAGCGGAAAGATCTATAGCCGCGATGGATGCGACAACCATAATGTCAAACATGAACCCGCTTATGCGGTTTAGCATATAGTTGTTTGTATATTCGCGGTGCATAATTCCCTTTTTGCGAAGCCTGTTGCCGATGTTTTTAAAGAGAATTGCCCAGGCCGTTCCTATTAGGAAGTTGAATCCCCAGACCAGAGGATTGATAGTGCTCATCGCAAACCCTCCGATTGGCAGAAGCACGAACCTGTACAGCGCCCACATTGAAAGATAAGCCACCGCATATGTGGCAAAGACGAGTGCGAACTGTACTGTGAGCTTATCCATGGATTCGGATACGGGTATCTCATTGTCACCGCAGAAATCCTCTTTGGTAAGGTTATCCGTCACGTTTCCGTTCGAACGGCAGTATTTTTTCTTGTTTTCGGGTTTATTTAAGAACAGCAGCCCGCCTACGCAGGCGCTCACAAAGCCCATGGCAGCGACCGTAAGACCGTAGCTTGAACCGAATGTAAATCCGTAGTTGCTTTCATAGGTTGAGCCCCAGTTGAATGCCTGTCCGGGTCCCTGTCCGTAGCCCATGGGCAGAAGGATTCCGCCTGCGGGATAGCTTCCTATCAGGTAATACAGCACCAAGCAGATAACAAGGCCCACTATTGCCTGGATAAGATATCCTCCGACGGTTACCGTTGCCGTATTGAAAACATCGCGTTTGGCGTCTTTCCCCTTAACTCCGTCAAGATGACGCCAGGACAGCGCAATAAAGCCGAGACCGAGGCCATGGTATGTCAAAGACTCCAGCGTGCTGAGCGTAAACATAGAGCCTCCCGTGATGGCTTTAAAGATTTCATCGGCGATAAGCACCAAAAATCCGCCTAGGACGGAGCTTGGCAGAAGAGAACTCTGCAGAAACGGGATTTTTCTGCGAAGCACGTTTGCAAGAAGCATGGCTATGAGAAGAATCCCCAGCGTGGTCACAAACGACCATGTTTCAACATCCCAGAAATTATAACCGCTTGTCATAGAGGTTCACCTCCAAACAATATTCATTCATGTTATTATACACTAAAATGTGAACTTTAAGTGAACTAACTTATTTTTCTTGCGTATTTCAGAATCTAATTTCCAAAAAAGGCACATTACAGATATTGACATACCTCATAAATAACCGATAAGATATACTAGTATTATTAGAAAAGGAGGATAATATCCTTGGCCTGCATTCTGATAGTGACGAAGAACGACTCTCTGAAAAAGCAGCTTTCCGATGCCATGTCCGAGCTTCTCTACTCAGTTGTTGGCGCAGACGGGCTGTCCTCCGCCTTTCTGGCAATTTCAGAAGATAAGGAGATAGACCTTGTTATCGGGGATATTGCAAGCGAAGGCTGCGAATTGTGCCGCGAGCTCAGGGATTTTGGCAATAATGTTCCTTTTATTACAGTGATAGATGAAAATGTCGGCATACAGCGGCGCCAGGTATTCAGAAGCGGCTCCGACGGCTATCTCATTCTGCCTTTAGACCCCGAAGAAGTACAAATGCACGTTAAAAATCTTTTGTGGCGCTGTCATATAGAATCCGATTCCGTAATTAGATTCGGCGATGTCACTCTTCACTCCGCCACTTTAAGCGTTGAAACTCCGGATATTACCATACGTTTAAGGCGCATGGAATTTCTTCTGCTCCAGAAACTGCTGAGCTATCCCGGTCGGATTTTCAACCGTTCTCAGCTGATGGACGACCTCTGGGGCTTTGACTGTGAATCTGATCCACGTACCGTCGATACGCACATCAGGCGGCTTCGAAAAAAACTAAAGAGCATCGATACAATAAATATCCAGACAATCCGCGGCATAGGCTACAGGGCAGCCGTTCCAAAAAGGAGACGGCTTCGTTCTTCAGCCGAATATACGGATTGTTAACCCGAAAAAAGCGACTCTCCCCAAACGGAATGATGAAAGACCGTTCATTCACCATTATTTGGGGAGATTTTTTTATGTCTGGATGCATTTGGGGGAAATCCGTCGGCCAAAGGCCACACGTTTTGCAAAAAGGAACTGCTTATTTCAGCGGCAGCTCTCTTGTTATTTCCTTTTAAACATATATTTTGAAAACACGACCTTGCAAAAGAGGTTATCTTAAATCCTGTATCCAAGCCCTTCATAAATCAGCTTCGATATGCCGACATATAAAAAAGAACCGATGATTTCTCAGCGGTTCTATGGCGGAGAGTTAGGGATTCGAACCCCAGAGACCTTTCGGTCTACAGCATTTCGAGTGCTGCACCTTCGACCACTCGGACAACTCTCCATAATCCAAATTCTTGGCTATTATAGCTAATCAGCCATAAAAAAGCAAGCAAATAGCCTATTTTCGTCTTTTATTTTCCTCTTCTGTTTCTGATTACAAAAAATATGCTTTCGGCCAGGGACAAAACGCAGAAAATCCACATCAGCACACTGCTGTATCTGTTTGATAGAAAGGCCATAGTCGGATTATAGTGGTTAAGGACAAGGAATACCATAAATACAACCGAAAGACAGATAACGAAATGCGGCAAAAGTCGTTTAGCAAGTTCAATAATATTTTTTTTCAATAGTCCGTCCTCCTCAGCTGAAAATATCCTTGACGTAGACTATGTCTCCCACAAGTCTTCCGTCCTTGGCCGGTCTGTTTACATACTCCGTACCGAATGTCATCTGAGCAGACTGGCCACCGTCAAGATTGAACGCGACCGCACACCCAAGATTCTCCATAAGTTTCGCAGTTTCTTCCATATCATATCCTATAGCATAGCCGCTCTGTCGACCATCTATGACCACAAAGCAGTAATGTCCGGGTTCATAGTAACCCAGCACCGTTCTGGGGTTATAATCAAGTACTGAACCATAGGCGGACGGAAAATCCGTTTTAGCCTTGCCTTTGTTATCCAGCAGGGACGGTCCGAATGTCCATGCCTGCCATGCCCCTCTTTTTTGAACATCTTCCGCACTGTACTCGTCCGCTGTGAAGCATTCCATGGTTCCGTCTTCAAAAAGCACACATATCTGCGACAGCGCCGGTTTTTCCCTGATAACTTCACCGTTGCGTATTATCACGCCGCTGTCGGTCGTAAGAGCATAATCTCCGTTAATGGCAACCACTGAACCTGTAGCCTTCGACAGCAGACGAATCTGGCCTCCGACCGATACGTCGGACAGATTGTTGTTGGCAGTCACATATGTCTGAAGACAATGGATATCGCTGACATAGATGTCAGCAACATACCAGTGCTGCGGCTGGTAGATGTTTCCTTCCGAATACTCGGTAATCTCTACAGAAACATTGGAACTTTTATATTGATTCGACGTAAGATTTATTCCTTCGGAAAACTTGTCCCTAAATTTCTTTGCAAGAGTCAGTTCCCCGTCGTCAGCCTCACTATCAGGGGTCGGAGACGGAATCGCAACTGAAGCCGTCGGAACGGGTTCATCCTCAATATTTTCTATCTGAGCATTATTTGCCACCTTCAGATTATCAAAGAAATGCGATGGCAAAACATGCTGAATAAGCGCATAAGCTATAAGGATAATTCCAACAAGAACAGCATCAAAAACCACCAGCACGCGGACCGCTGGCGGGTTCTTGAAATCCAGATATTTCTTTCTGATTTTATCAGCCATTCTCATAACAAAATTATTATAATTTGATTACATTTTAGTGTCAATAACTATTTTCTTGCTATGACATTTTTTTTGGTTTATATTTATAAAAGAAGAATTTTTTGTATAGGTATAGCTAAATGCCTATTGTTTTTGCTTCAGGAAGGACCGAACTTGCCGGAAACCATACCGACCATCAGCTAGGCAGAGTTTTGGCTTCTGCCGTCAATCTCGGTCTGACCGCAAACTGCGAGAAAAATGACACGAAAACAATACATATCAGGTCTGAGGGTTTTGAGCCGGTCACGATAAATCTCGGCAATTTGAAACCAGACCCCACCGAGTACGGGAAGAGCATCGCCCTTGTACGTGGCGTCGCTGCAGCCTTCAAGGATTTAGGCCTTGAAATCGGAGGTTTTGACGCAACAATTACAAGCACCCTGTCATCCGGTTCCGGATTAAGTTCATCTGCCGCATACAGCGTACTTATAGGAAAAATACTCGACGAGCTTTTCAATGGGAGTTCCATTGATCCCGTTGTGCTTGCTCGCAGCGCCCAGAAAGCCGAAAACGTATTCTTTGGCAAGCCTTGCGGACTTATGGACCAGCTTGCCATTGCCGAAGGCAGATGTGTTTATATTGATTTCAAAACCATGGAAATAGAACCTATTAATGCCGACTTCAAAGGCATGGGGCTTACGCTATGTCTTACTGATACAGGCGGAAGCCATGCGGGACTAGATTCTTCATATGCCAGGATGCCTGCCGATATGATAAGAATCGCAAACATGTTCGACAAAGGTGTACTTGGCGATGTTGATCCCGATGAGTTCTGGGCCAAGGGCTGGTCAAAGGAAGATCGACCGGTAAGGCGAGCTATGCACTTCTTCGGTGAAAATGAACGTGTTCCCAAAATGCGCGATGCACTTATTAACCGAGACGGAAATGCCTATATGGCTTTTATGAATGAATCGGGCCGGTCAAGTGAAGACCTTCTCAACAATATTACAACCAGTGCAACTGGCGATACGAAGCTTGCCGAAGGGCTGGACCTCAGCCGCAGACTGCTAGAAGGCAAGGGCGCCTGGAGAGTTCATGGCGGAGGATTCGCCGGGTGTGTTCAGGCATTAATGCCCTCCGGTTATTATGAAGAGTACAAAAAAGAAATGGAAGCCTGTTTCGGTGCCGGCAAGTGCATGGAGATTATTATTCCGTGAAAAAGACTTTACCTATAATACTATTACTGCTGATTATCGGGGCAGGCGTATTGTTCTGGTCTTCTTCCCTTGCTCCCGAAGGAAGCCATTATTATCCTCTTGTTGTTACACCAGAACCAGTCAAGGAAGAAACTGCAGAGTCTGCAGAAGCAGTCAACGATTTTGTCAGTATTCCCGCTGACGATTCCGAACCTGAGGCTGAACCTGTTGAAGAGTATGAAGGCGAAGATGACTATGACTATGGGTATGAATCCGCAGAAAAGCCGGCTGAACCATCGTCTGCAACTTCAGTTCTACCCGCCAGCGCCGACCCCTTCGCTCCCGGAATTCACAAAAGCAAATATTCTCAGATGACGGAAATCTATGGTGAGCAGTATCTTGAATACAACGTTGTAGTACCCAACAACGTCACAGAAAACATGGCTCTTGTCATCTATCTTCCGGGAGACAACTCAAATGACAGGGTTGACGAGGTTCCTTTCCGCGAATTTGCGCAGAGGATTTCCGAATACTACGGGGACGATTTCAATTTTATCATGCTGTTGCCTGTTACCCGTTACTTTGAGTGGCACGGCGGCTGGATTGCGGAAGTCCTAAAAGGATTAATAGACAATACCATTGAACAATACAAAATCGACCCAAGCCGTGTAGCCATTACCGGATACAGCCGCGGTGCCGAAGGTGCCTGGCTGATTGTTGAGGATTTCGGAGATTATTTCTCGTGCTGCGTTCCTGTAAGCTGCGGTGCGGATCTTCACAATTACGATTCGTTTAAAAACGTACCCGTCTGGGCAATGTACGGTGACGGACAAACCGATTCATGGACATTCGGTCCGGATATCAAGTATTATGTTCAGCGTATAAATGAAGCCGGCGGAAATGCAAAATATACCATCGTCGAAGGTCATGACCACGACTCGATGGGATATGCCGCATACACAAAAGAAGTAATTGAGTGGATGCTGTCACAATAATATTTCCCAATTATATTGTGTAACATTTTTCTTATTCGATCGTATATTATTATGCAAGCGGAAATTCGGAAACAGAAAATCAAAAATTTGTTTTATATTTTGTAACATATTTTCCCTCGTTGCGTATTATAGTATGAAAGGGTCAAAACCAAAGGCCCTTCAGATAAACTAAAAAACAAAAAAATATTTTTTTGGAGGACATTAAAATGTTAGATTCCGTACAGAGCCTTAGTGAGAACGATATCCAGGAAGTAAACGGCGGTGTTAACACTGGTTATACCGGACCCTGCTTCGTATACGTAATTAAACAGGGCGACTGCCTCTCAGTTCTCGCACAGCGTTACCACACAACAGTTGCAACACTCGTAGCACTGAACAACATTGCAGATCCCAACAAGATCTACACAGGCAACAAGCTCCTCATTCCTTACATCCAGTAAGACAGCTTAGTTGAAAACCCCGGTCAAAAGACCGGGTTTTTCAATTTTTATACTGCCAAATACAATGTTTGGCAGTATAATACATTTTGATATAGTTGAGTTTGGCAAATATATTTCAAATAAGTCAAATATGTCGCAAATATGTTGCACTTAGCTTTGTTTTCCTTTTCGTAACATATTCTATTCCGATACGTATTATAGTATGGAAGGGTCAAGACCAACGGCCTTTCAGAAAAATAAGAAAAACATTTTTTAAATAGGAGGACATCAAAATGTTAGATTCCGTACAGAACCTCAACGAGAACGATATCCAGGAAGTCGGCGGCGGCGCAGCTTATGTCGGACCTTGCTTCGTTTATATCATCAAGGAAGGCGATTGCCTCTCAGTTCTCGCACAGCGTTACCACACAACAGTTGCAACACTCGCAGCACTGAACAACATTGCAGATCCCAACAAGATTTACACTGGCAACAAGCTCCTCATTCCTTACATCAAGTAAGACAGCTTAGTTGATAAACCCGGTCGAAAGACCGGGTTTTCTGTATTTGGGGGCACGAAAAGCCATTTTAGCACTCTATGTATTGGAGTGCTAAAATTCATACTCTGTTCACGTATTCATGCATATTTGTTCATTTTTGGGATGTATATTATCATCAGAAATAAAAAAAAGAATGGAGGAACATAAAAATGTTCGAACTTATGCCTTTTGATCACAGAATGCCAATGTACAGACCTATGCGCGATTGGGATGAATTATTCAACGGAGCATGCAGCAAAATGATGAACCCGTTTTCCACAGACATCGCGGATAACGGCGACTCCTTCAAGCTCGACGCCGAGCTTCCCGGTTTTTCCAAGGAAGATATCAGTATCAAAGTTGAGAATGATCTTCTTACTATTTCTGCAGAGCAACACCACGAGGAATCCGAAGAGAAGCCCAATTTCATCAAGAAAGAACGCTACTGCGGTTCGTACAGCAGGAGTTTTGACCTGACAGGCATCGATGCCGAAAAGATTGAAGCATCATATAACAACGGTATACTCAGTGTTACACTCCCAAAGCTTCCGGAAGACATTCCGGTAAGCAAGCAGATTGAGATCAAGTAATTAATTTCAATTGCTTCCATACCCCCCCCATCTCCCGAAAGCCGATTTTACCGGCTTTCGGGTCTTTTTTTATTTTTCTGCCAAAACAATATGGTTTTTGTATACATTTGCAGTGTATAATTAACAAAAAAAATACTATAGAAACGGAGGTGCGAATATTGCAGTTATCCTTCTTTCAGTTTAACCTAATATTTCTGATCTGTTTTCCGATGGTTGCCGGCTATGTTACCAGCATTCCCAAAAGAAGCAGCAAGGCGCAAAGCACATGCGTATACGTATCGGCTGCCATCGAAGCGGCTGCCGGTATCGCATTTGCCCTTCAGTTTTTCATCGGCGGATGTCAGACACAGTCCTTCTTTATTCAAACTGAGGCTGTCGACGGTCTGATGGATGTCGGTGAGGTATTTCTGATGCTGCTTGTATGCTTTCTTGCCATCAAGCACAAAAAATACTTTGTTTTACCCCTGAGCATCATACCTACCTGCGCCGTACTGGTATTTGAGTTCTTCGGACCCGGATGCGCCCAGGCCGCGCACGTTACGGTTGACAGGCTCTCCGTCCTTATGATTCTTATCATCACGGTGGTTGGCGCTTTCATCTGCTGCTATGCGGTAGGATACATGAAAGGCTATCACCTCCATCACCCGGAGTTCAGTGACAGGACTAAATATTTCCTGCCGCTGCTGATTGTTTTTCTCGGAGCGATGTGCGGTCTTGTCCTCTCGGCTGACCTTGTATGGTTATGCTTCTTCTGGGAGGTAACATCGACCATCTCTTTCCTCCTTATCGGGTACACCCGTACCAGGGAGGCCGTGGACAACAGTTTCAAGGCTATCTGGATGAACCTTCTGGGCGGCTGGGGCATTGTGGGCGCCATCTACTACTGCGGCTATGTGTTCGGTTCGACCGAACTCGGCACGCTGCTCAGCGAAGAGCCCGCCCTTGTTCAGCTTCCGGTCGCGCTCCTGGCCTTTGCGGCATTTACCAAAAGTGCCCAGTTTCCCTTCTCCGGATGGCTGCTCGGAGCGATGTGCGCCCCGACCCCGTCGTCAACGCTTCTTCACTCAGCCACCATGGTCAAGGCAGGCATTTATCTTCTTATCCGCCTTGCCCCAGCAATGAGCGGATCTATGAGCGGCGCCATGACGGCATATATCGGAGGCTTTACCTTCTTTATCGCTTCAATGCTCGCAATATCCACCAGCGACGCGAAAAAAGTTCTCGCATATTCCACCATCTCCAATCTTGGACTGATGGTCGCCTGCTGCGGGATAGGTACGGAGGAGACAATCTTCGGCGCGGTAATGCTGCTAATCTTCCACTCCGTATCCAAGTCCATGCTCTTCCAGGCTGTCGGCGCGGTTGAAAACTCCATCGGCACAAGGGATATTGAAGCATGGGACGGACTTATCCTGAGGCTGCCGAAACTGGCTCTGGTGCTCGTAATCGGAATACTCGGCATGTATACGGCTCCGTTCGGCATGCTCATTTCCAAATGGGTCGCTCTGAAGGCTTTTGTAGACAACAACGCCATCCTTCTCGTGCTCATAACCGTATTCGGATCCGCGACCACCATGTTCTACTGGCTCAAGTTCCTGTCAAAAATACTGACGCTTCGGGTACGGGATAAAGTGCACGACAGAACACGTCCTCTTGAGTATGTTTCCATGTTCGCCCACGCGGTTGCGGTTATTGGCATATGCATATGCCTCAAGCCCATTGTCGAACGCTATATCGAACCGATGATGCGCGAAATGTTCGGCTCGGACGTTACTGTAATCGGCACGGGCGAGCTTATCGCCATGGTGCTGCTGCTCGTGTTCATATTCCTGATTCCCGTCGTTATGTTCTTTGTATCGAGGAAGCTGCATGAAAGGCGCGTTCCCGCGTACATGGCCGGTGCCAACGCCGGCGACGGAAACGATTTCACGGATGCGCTCGGCGAGCCGAAACATATGAACATGTCCAACTGGTATATGGAGGATCTGTTTGGAGAACGCCGTCTTGACAAGCCGGCTGTATGGATAAGCGGGGCATTCATATCCGTAATGCTCTGCCTGTGTGCATTCGGAGGGCAGCTGTTATGAGTATGACTACACGTATTGTTCTCGCTGCGGCTTATGTCATTCTTGCGCCGTTCATCGGAGGGCTCCTGTCGGGTTTCGACCGCGTGCTCACTGCGAGAATGCAGGGCAGACGCGGTCCGTCTCCGCTGCAGCCTTTCTATGACGTCAAAAAACTGTTCTCCAAGGAGCTTCTGGTTGTAAACCATCTCCAGGGAATACTTATACTGAGCTATCTTGTTCTTGTGATTGTTACGGGCTTCATGTTCTACATGGGCTTCGGACTTCTGCTGACCATATTCGTATCGAGCACCGCGGCAATGTTCCTTGTACTTGCCGGCGGCAGCACCGACTCCCCGTATTCCAGTCTCGGCACACAGAGGGAAATGCTTCAGATGATGGCTTCCGAACCCATTGAGCTTCTCGCCGCGGTTGGTTTCTACATGGCATGCGGATCGTTTTCCACATCTGACATACTTATGGGCTCCTCGCCCGCCATACTGAAACTGCCCGGAATGTTCATAGCACTTCTAGTTGCGCTTACTGTCAAGATGAGAAAAAGTCCCTTCGATCTATCCACGTCTCATCACGCGCATCAGGAACTGGTCAAGGGCCTGACAACGGAAATGATGTCGGACTACCTCGGTGTGGTAGAAATAGCTGAGTGGTATGAAAACGTATTCCTGTTAAGCCTTGTAGCCCTTTTCTTCGTGTCCGGAGGCAATGTCATCGGCGGAATAATCGCCGCGCTTGCTGTCTGGTTCCTTGAGATTCTCATAGACAACACTTCCGCAAGAGTGTCCTGGCAGAACACGCTGAAGGTATGCTGGGTCGCCACTTTCATTCTCGGCGGTCTCAACCTTCTTGTTCTGGGACTGCTGTAGGAAAGGGGGAATATATAATGACAGCTGATAAAGTAAAAAAATCCCCATGGCTGCTGCATTACGACGGCTCCAGCTGCAACGGATGCGACATTGAGGTCCTGGCCTGCACCACTCCTCTTTATGACATAGAGCGTTTCGGAATCATCAACACCGGCAACCCGATGCACGCCGACATATTCCTTGTGACCGGCGGCGTCAACAGCCAGAACGCTCCGGTAATAAAGCAGCTTTACGAACAGATGCCCGAACCCAAGGTGGTCGTTGCCGTAGGCACCTGCGCCTGCACGGGCGGCGTGTTCAAGGAATGCTACAACATTCAAGGCGGTACAGATACCGTTATACCTGTTGACATTTACGTTCCCGGCTGCGCCGCAAGGCCCGAGAGCATAATAGACGGTGTCGTCAAGGCGCTTGCCCTGTATGACAAAAAAGTCGAGCAATACAATTCAAGGAAAGGAGACGGCAGCAAATGATAGATATTCAGGGTCTTGTCACCGAGCTTGACAAGAATGATATAGTTGAGCGCGCCATAGGCAAAAAGCTCCGCGGCTGCAGGCTCGCGCAAATCTGCGCCGTGCGTACCGCCGACGGTTACGAACTCGACTATTCATACGCGGATCCCGACGACAGTCTGGAGACTTTCCGCGTAAGCATCGCAACCGACGATGAAATATTGAGCATTACTTCCGTTTATCCCTGCGCCTTTTTATACGAAAATGAAATGAAGGAACTCTTCGGAGTCAACATTAACCTAATAAACGTGGACTACGACAGCAAGCTCTACCGCATAAACGTGGAGACCCCGTTCAAGGAGAAAGGTGGAAAGAAATAATGGAAAGAACCGTTATTCCCTTCGGGCCCCAGCATCCGGTGCTGCCCGAGCCCATTCATCTCGACCTCGTGCTTGAAGACGAAAAAGTCATTGAAGCCATACCGAGCATAGGATTCATCCACAGAGGACTTGAAAAGCTGGCTGAGACCAGAGATTACAAGAGCTATGTGTATGTCGCAGAACGTATCTGCGGAATCTGCTCTTTCATGCACGGAATGAGCTACTGCGAAAGCATAGAGCACATCATGAACGTCGAGGTTCCCGCCCGTGCAAGATATCTGCGTACAATCTGGTGCGAAATGTCAAGGCTTCATTCCCACCTTCTCTGGCTTGGACTTCTTGCCGATGCATTCGGATTTGAGGCACTCTTCATGCAGTCATGGAGAATACGCGAAGAGATTCTCAACATGTTCGAAGAGTCAACCGGCGGCCGCGTCATCTTTTCCGTCAACACGCCCGGCGGTGTTCTTAAGGATATGCCTGACGACATGCTCAAAGCCTTCGATGCACGTCTGAACGATATTGAAAAGGAAATCCGCACGCTTACCGACACTTTCCTGAACGACACCACGGTCAATTCAAGACTCCGCGGATGCGGAATACTTACAAAAGAGCAGGCTGTCGAACTCGGTGCCGTAGGGCCGATGATGAGGGCCTCCGGAATTGAAATTGACACCCGCAAGCTCGGATATGCGGCATACTCGGATATTGACTTTGATATCATCACATCAGACGACTGCGACGGATACGCCCGATGCGCCGTCCGTATCGGCGAACTGTTCCAGAGCATCAGCATCATTCATCAGGCAATAGAAAAAATACCCGACGGAGAAATCGCCACGAAAGTTGCCGGAAACCCTGACGGAAGCTACATCATGAGAGTCGAGCAGCCCAGGGGCGAGGCATTCTACTATGTCAAGGCAAACGGTACTCCGAATCTTGACAGGTTCAGAGTACGCACACCTACATTCGCCAATATTCCTTCACTTCTTGAAATACTCAAAGGTGCGAATTTTGCGGATGTTCCGCTGCAGGTTCTGACCATAGATCCCTGCATCAGCTGTACTGAGAGGTGACTGTACTATGAGTCTAATGAAATTCACCGGCACCGCGCTCAAAAACCTGTTTTCCCCACCCTCGACCAAGAATTATCCGGCCGAGAGCGCCGTATATACCGAAAGAACGCGCGGACATATAGAATACAGCGAAGACCTTTGTATTATGTGCACCCTGTGCGGTATGAAATGTCCCACCGGCGCAATAAAGGTTGACCGGGCCTCCGGAACATGGAGCATCAACAGATTTGACTGCGTCCAGTGCGGTTACTGCACCACAGTCTGCGCAAAAGGCGCTCTGAAGATTGTGCCCGGGTATCAGGAACCGATGGGTGAAAAAAACGCCGAGATTCATCACAAGGAAATGCCGCCGAAGCCCGCTGCACCCGCAGCACCGGCACAGCCGGCAAAAAAGGAAGAAGCGGACGCAAAATGACTTATCCTTTATTAAAAGCAGATAATAACAAACTGATGCACAACTGCAAAGCCGTTGTGTCACGCTGCCACGATAAGGGCATAAGCGTCGCCGCGGTATGCAAATGTGTATGGTCGGATGAGAATATAGTTTCAATTGCGCAGGACTGCGGCTTTGATTTCATTGCGGATTCAAGAATTACATCCCTCGAGGATGTGTCAGTCTCAATTCCTAGAATGTGCATCAGAACAACCGCGCCCGGTGATGAAGCCAACGTTGTAAAGCATTGCGAGATAAGCCTTGAGAGCGAGGAGTCTGTTCTCCCCCTTCTTGACCGCGCCGCGGCAGATTACGGTACCGTTCACAAGGTCGTTCTTATGATTGATCTCGGAGACCTGAGGGAGGGGATATTCGTTTCCGACAAAGATGCAATTTGCTCCTTCGCGGAAAAAGCACTTGCCTGCCGCAATCTCGAACTTTACGGTATCGGAACCAATTTATCCTGTTTCGGAAGTATTCTGCCGGATACGGACAATCTGACAAAGCTTGTAAATATCGCCGAAATGCTGCGTCAGAAATATTCAATTCCGCTGCCGTTTGTTTCAGGCGGCGCCACATCAAGCTATAATTTCCTTTTGGACGGCAGCCTGCCTGCCGGAATTACAAATCTCAGAATAGGCGAAGCGTGGCTTCTTGGCCATGACACCAGCAATCATTTAGAAATTCCCGGTCTATGCAGCGACGCATTTACCATAGAAGCTAAGATTATTGAGGTTAAGACAAAGCCGTCAAAACCAGTGGGTAAAAGCGGACTCAACGCATTCGGCGAAACTGTTGAATTCCCAGACAGCGGCGATATGCTCCGCGCGGTCTGTGCACTTGGACGTGCAGATACCGATACCGAGAATCTAATACCCTGCGACTCCCGTATTGAGATACTAGGTGCGAGCAGCGACCACCTAATTCTGAACATATCCGGAGCTCCGCAGTACAAAGCCGGGGATATTGTTAAATTCATCCCTCGGTACAGTGCTCTTATGCATATGTCACAATCGTCGCCCATTCTGTTTGTCTAGTTTTTAAGCATTTTCACAGAATTTTCCTAAGCTGTTGACAAGATTTTTTCTCGGGTGTACGATACGCACATAATTGAATCGCTGAAGATAGAGGCGCGGCAATGATTAGTAGTTGCAGCATTCAGGTCCGGACAGACCGCTGCAGTAAAAGGCAAAGCCGCCGAAGTTCATTAAGATGTCCGTCTTGATGCAAGCTGGGCCATCGGAGAATATCCGTTGGACTGTCACACAACCCGTGTGGAGCGCTATCAGAGTTCTTTTTAGATTAATAGTATTTTATTATTGATTTAATGATTTCTCTTTTGAACCGCTTGGCACAGGCGGTTCAATTTTTTATTAAAAAAAAGGAGAAACGCAAAATGAACAACAGCAAGTCAAGATCATCTGTAATTGCCTATCTTATTGCAGTAGCCGCGATAATCGTGCTTCTCGTAATACTGGGCATCACAAACGGCGGAAGTGGATTTGCCGGCACAGGCTGGGCTCTTCTTCCTCCCGCAGTCGCCATCGTTCTGGCCCTTATTAGCAAGGAAGTCTATTCCTCGCTGTTTATTGGATGTCTGGTCGGTGCACTTCTGTACTGCAACTTCAATATCTGGGACAGCATCGTAGCTCTCATCGGCGACGAGTACGGCATCATCTCCGTTCTGTCCGACTCCTACAACATCGGAATCATAGCTTTTCTGGTAATGCTCGGAATTCTTGTAGGACTTGTCAATCGTGCCGGCGGTTCCGCAGCTTTCGGACGCTGGGCCAAGGCAAAGGTAAAGACAAGAGTCGGTGCTCAGCTTCTCACCTCTCTTCTCGGTGTCCTCATTTTCATTGACGACTATTTCAACTGTCTCACGGTAGGCGCGGTAATGCGTCCCGTAACGGAAAACCACAAGATTTCCCGCGCAAAGCTCGCTTACATCATAGACGCAACGGCAGCTCCCGTCTGCATGCTCGCCCCCATTTCCTCATGGGCCGCTGCAGTTTCGGGCTATGTCAACAATGACACCGTTGACGGATTTGCAATGTTCTTAAAGCAGATTCCCTACAACTACTACTGCATACTGACAATAGTCATGATAATTATTATCTCGGTCCTCAATTTTGATTACGGCCCGATGCTAACCCACGAATACAACGCACAGGTAAAGAACGATCTTTACACGACGGAAGAAAGGCCGTTTGAAGGCGATGACGAATATGTCGAAGGCGGCAAAAAGGCAAGCATACTCGATCTCATCGTTCCCGTTATCGTTCTCATCATCACCTGCGTAATCGGCATGATCTACACCGGTGGATACTTTGATGCCAGCAGCGATTACTACATGTCGCTCCAGGGCGCCTTCTCCGAGGCTGACGCTTCCATGGGTCTCGCACTCGGCGGAATAATTGCTGTTATCTTCACTATCATCTACTTCATCTGCCGCGGCAACATCACTCCGATGAACAAGGCATTCGACCAGATCCCCGAGGGCCTCATTCAGATGGCTTCACCCATCCTGGTTCTCACATTTGCATGGACACTCTGCTCCTTCACAAGAAATGCACTTGACAGCGCGTCTTTTGTCAACGGTCTTCTTGCCAATGCCGGATCATTCCAGAATCTTCTTCCCGCATTCATATTCCTGCTCGGCTGCGTCATAGCTTTCGCGACCGGAACATCCTGGGGCACAATCGGTATTATGGCTCCCATTGCCGTCGGTGTATTTGATTATGCCACCAACCCCACTCTCTGTGTCCTCTCGCTTGCGGCTGCATGCGCCGGCGGTGTCTGCGGTGACCACTGCTCACCCATTTCCGATACCACAATCATGGCTTCGGCAGGTGCGCACTGCTACCACCTGAATCACGTGTTCACTCAGCTTCCTTATGCCGTCACCGTAGTTGCGGTATCCTTCGTAAGCTTCATAATCGCGGGATTTGTACAGAATGCGGCTATCTGCCTGCTCATCTCCCTTGTTCTTATGATTGCTACACTTCTTGTAATCCGTAAGATTACTCTGAGCAGACACGCTGATACCTATTCGGAAATTGCTGCCGCTAACGCAGTAACAGAATAATCTCCAAAAAGTATATTAAGCGCTTGAGCAGGGCACTTTTTTGAAAGTGTCCTGCTCATATTATTGTGCGTATTTTTTTCACGCCGGTTCAGGTCTTTTCGGAACCGGTCTTGCCGTCCTTAACTGACTTCACCGCGAAATAGAGCGGAATAAGTGTGAACGCCGTGAAGATACCTGCCACAAGGAATATGGCGTTTGTCGGTACCTCGATGGATACTCCGTCAAACTCTCTTACTACCTTGACGGCCTTAATAACAATAAGGCCAAGAAGCGAACCCACGCACATCGGAATCAGATTGTAGAATATCTGCCTGACCCCCTCTATGTTTCCAGTTTTTCCCTCTGGTGCCAGATTCTTGAACCATGCCGTCGTCGCCTCGAGATTAATTATATAACCCAGCGCGGAGAGCATTATGAAAATAAAGAGCATCGGTATGTTCTTTGAAAACGCGAGAAGTATATTCGCTATCACAGATACAATTACTGAGATGAGGGTTACCTGCGGCGCCTTGCCCCTGTTTATCGGCTTCATAGCCAGGAAGCTCAGTCCCGCTGCCACAAGCATTCCTATTCCCATGATAAGTGATGCGTTAGTCTTTGAAAGCTCAAGTCCAGAAAACTCGGGGAAATAGTAATACAGATACGATGTTGAGTAGCTCATGTAAATGTTGAACCCGCAGGTGTATACGCAAATTACAAGAAGCACCCATAGCAGAGTTTTGTTTGAAAACGTCTCTTTGAAATTGAAAGCCTGCATAACCTGCGCCCAGAATGAATCCCCGCTCCTGTTCGGCGCCAGGTCTTCAGGATCACGAAGCAGAATATATGCCAGCACACCGAATATCATGATGGAAATGCCTACAACGACAAAAATAGGTAAAAATCCGTAATTCTCTATTATTGCTCCCTGCAGTCCCTGCACAACTATATTTGCTACTATGGTTACTACCGCAATTATTGTTGCAATTGTGCCCCTGTTAGACTCGTCGGAGATGTCCGTGGTCCATGGCATATAACCTCCTGAATAGCCAACCGCGCCGAAGAAACTCATCACGGAATCCATGAACACAAGATAAAATCCCAGAAGCGTCAGATTGTTCTTGGGTATGAAGTCCGCAAATCCGAACAGAATAGTGGTTAAGCCCCACAAAATGAGACCAATGGAAATAATCTTTCTTCTGCGTCCCAACCTGTCACCGAGAGTTCCTGCGATGAAAACCGCAATCATGGTAAACAGCGCCGAAAAATCCACCATCAGCGTAACAACAAGGGCGGAACCCGTTATAGTGGTGGCATAGGTTGCAAATGTATTGTTTTCAATAGCCCAGCATATCTGTCCGGCAAACGCTATAAGCCAGATCATCAGCCAGGTCCGTTTGTTAATAGTCTTTTTCATTGAATACTCCTTTGTTTTGCCTAATTTCTGATAACATTATCTATGAAAAGCCTTGAGAAAACAAGGCTATTTTTTTATAATTACAGACATGAAAACCATTATTGATGAATTTAAAATTGAACATATTTCCGAGAGAACAACCAAGATTTCCTATGACAGGGATTCACCCGACCTCGTGCGTGTATACGAACATATCGGTCATTCCGACGCGGTTATTCCGTCGGGACATCTCAGAATAATTGAGGAGAAGGGATGCGTAAAAGGCATATGGAATTTCCCTCTCGACTATTTCGGAGATGAATTTTACGGTCTCGGTGACAAGAGCGGTCCCGTCAACCGGCGCGGCGGCAGATTCTCCATGTACAACAAGGATGCTCTTGCCTATGACGCAAGATACAGTGATCCCCTGTACAAAAGTGTACCCTTTTTCATGAGAAAGAATTCCTCCAACGGTGAAATCTGCGGCTACTATTTCCCATGCAGCGAGATTGAGTATGTGGATTTTGGACGTGAAAGCCCTCTGTACTACTCCGTGTGCGTAAAGGACGGTCCCTTCTGTTATTACCGAATCGAAGGAAAGGACGAAAGCGAGATACTGTCCTCATACTATGAGCTTACAGGAAAACCGTATTTCCCGCCGCTCTATTCTTTCGGTTATTTCGGCTCGTCTATGAACTATGTCGAACCCGATGACGCAGAGCAGCGGATTCTGGAATTTTTCCGCAAAGTCGAAGAAAAGAAGATACCCTGCGAAGGAATGTATCTTTCAAGCGGATATGTAAAGCACTCTGACGGCAAGCGATATACTTTCATGTGGAACAAAGACAAATTCCCGGATCCGGAAAAGTTCTTTACCGATCTCGAAAACCGCGGTTACAGATTTACCGAAAATATTAAGCCTGGCTTTTTGACAACTCATCCGCTCTATGATGAGCTTGACAAAAAAGGCTATTTTGTAAAGGGCCCTGACGGTAAAAGCGTAGTCGAATACTACTGGGGCGGAAATGCTTCCTTCATAGACTTTGCCAACAAAGAGGCTGTTTCATGGTGGAAAGCTATGCTCAAAGCCCAGCCCTGCAGCGGCGTATGGAACGACAACAATGAACTGGAAATAGAAGATCCTGACGTTCCGTGGTCAAAGAACCGAATCAACTACCCTGTTCTCATGGCAAAAGCCGCATATGAGGCGAAGACCGAACAGTATCCCGGAGAGCGCCCCTGGATATACTCCAGAGCCGGCACGAGCGGTCTCCAGCAGTATGCCAGAACGTGGACCGGTGACAACACCAGCACATTTGAGGCTCTTGAGTTCAACCAATATATGGGGATTAACCTTGGTCTTTCCGGCATTCCTTTCTATGGACATGACCTCGGCGGTTTCTTCGGGCCTCCTCCGTCTGAAAAACTTCTGAGAGAGGCCTGCAAATCCGGTGTTCTTCAGTCCCGCTTCGTCATCCACTCATGGCGGGAAAACGGTGAACCCACCGAACCATGGACCTACCCGGATGCCGAATGGGAAATAGTAAACAGAATACTGGAACATTATGAATACCTTCCGTATATCTATTCAAGCGCATACAATGCCGTAAAGTGCTCTGTACCTATGGAAAGAATTGTCAGCGGCGGAATTCTTTTCGGCAACTGCATACTTAAGCGCCCGGACTTTTCATTTGAATACATACCAGGCTCTGCTATACCCCTTTGCCGGAGAAGGGTTAAAAACTCGTCCGAGATATTCAGGGAACTTGAAATTCATATTGAGCCGCTTGTTGACGGCTCAGTCATTCACGAGAGCGTCATATTCGCCGATGACGGAATATCTGATTTAAGTCTCGGAAAATACACCGAGCTGAGAGTAACCGTTTTGGAAAACCGTATTAACATACAGAAGATTGCTCTCGGATATGATGAAACCGAAAAGATTTCTTTCATTTTCCCTGGCTTTAGCGAATCCTATTTCAGTTTTATGGATATTCCAGATTTCATCGAATTCTAGAAATACATGACAGTTTTAAAAATAATAAAAAAAGTTGCAGACAGGAAAACCTGTCTGCATTTCTGTATTCTCAATGTCAGCTGAGAACGATGTTCCCGTTTTTGTCGTAATTGTAGATTTTGCCATCCTTGCCGTACCAGTGGAGTTTTCCGTCCGTGCCGTACCACATTCCATTCGGTCCGGGTGTCGGCTTGGTAGTTGCTTTGGGGGCAATTACGCTGTAATAGAATGCCTTTGAATCTGTCTGAATATTGTCGACGTAGACGTACTGTGGTGTGGTAGCGCCGTAGTTCGGGTTCAAAGTTCCGACATACATTACCGTGCAGTTTGCGCCTACGACAAGACCTGTTCCGTCATATGACTTGTTTGGCTTTCCTTCTATATAGAAGAGGTACTGATGTCCGGCGCCATCATCGAGAATCATGTACTTGTTGTTCTCGACAAAACCAAAAATGGTTCCGTTGCAGGCATTGTACGGTCCGTTGAAATTGGGTTCCTCGAAATTGATGGTCGCAACCTGTGCCGCTGTCACATAGGACTGCCCGTCTTCCGGAGTATCGTGCATAGAACCGTCTGACCACATGTACATAATGGCATTTCCTTCAGCGGTCTGTGTTGCTATCTGAGCTGCGGGATCTGCCGTGGGCGCCACTGTCGGGGCCGCCACTGTGTCGGCAGGAGCAGGAGTTCCCCCAACCATTACAATCTGGGGCATATCTGCAAATTCTATCTTTTCAATAGTTACGGGCTGGAAACTCGTTCCCACCGTTGGATCCAGGTTTCCCGAAAAATACACTGTAACATTATTGTCCGCCACCATATTCTTCGTATCGGTATCAGTTGGAATGTCAAAGCAGTATACATTTCCCGATGCCTCGACTACAAGGCTCATACCTGTTGATAGGTGAGACACCTTTCCTACCAGGGCACCTGCTTTGTTCTGTTCATCTGCCACAGCCTTCTGTGCCGCTTCATTCGCGGCTTCAGTAGTCTCCGCAGCGGCCTCTGGGGCTGTTTCCGCGGTCGGCTCTGCAGCAGCAGGCTGAGCTGTATTGGATTTTCCGCAAGCGCAAAGTGCGGCAATCATCACTATTACAAGAAGAAGAGCTATAAATTTTTTCATATTGTCAGTTTGCTCCTTATGTTTTTTTGTTTATTTTAGCATAAATACTGCTAATGTAAAACTTTTTTGCTTAATTATTACAGGCCTGATTCCGGCAGGCAATGCATTTGGGTACTTCCGAGTACTCTAAAGCCCTCTGCAGTGCGGCAAAACTTCCTTAATCCGAAGTCATGAGCCCTAAGTTTAAGGTAAAGGCTTATGCTCTTTCCCTCGTCGCAGCCTTCAGGGAACTGTGTTTTATGGCATTCAAAAATAGATCTGAGCTGAATATTGAGATACCCGCTCGTATCGATAAATCTGTTGGCTTTTGCTGTAAAATAATATGCTATTGCTTTAACAGGTGCATATACCGTTCCCAGCTTTTCCATTATTCCTTCGTTTGACGAAAAGAATGCGAGCTCTCTGCAGATGTTACCTACGTTCCTGTGATCTGCATGGCATTCGGATATTACATCGGGATCGGGCGCAAATATTACATCAGGCTGAATCTCACCTATTGCTTTTGCTATATCTTTTTTCAATTCATCGTACGAATAGAAATTACCGTCACAGTAACCCAAGAATCTCACATTGCTTACTCCGAGCACGTCTGCAGATTTTTTTGCTTCTTTCATACGCTCTGCTGCAAGCTCGTCACCGCGAAGAGCCGTGTAACCGTCTCCAAACCGTCCGTCAATGCAGACGAGAAAATTCACTTTTTTCCCTTCAGATACCAGTTTCGCTGCAGTGGCACCTGCTCCAATTTCGATATCGTCCGGGTGCGGTCCTATAAACAGAAAACTGTCATACCCTTCAATGTCGGGTAACGGTGCAGCGATTTGTATTATCCGGCTTAGCACACTCATTCTTCTTCCCCCGTACTTTTGTGATATTGTTGATTATATCATAATTTTGCTGACATTTGACATACTTGATATACATGTCATTAATTACTATCAATGAAAAGGCTCTCCCGAAAAGGGAGAGCCTTGATAACTTTGGATTCGAATGATTAAACGAGTTCGATAACTGCAGTCTCGGCTGCGTCTCCGCGACGGAAACCGATCTTTGTGATACGTGTGTAACCGCCGTTGCGGTCTGCATACTTGGGTGCAATTTCATCGAATACTTTCTTGGCAACATCCTCGCGTGTGATGTAAGCAAGTGCCTGACGATAAGAAGCCAGGTCCTTGGCCTTGCCGAGAGTAATCATCTGTTCAGCCAGAGGAGCGATTTCCTTTGCGCGAGCAAGGGTAGTCTCCATACGGCCTTTATCCAGGAAGTCGGTAACCTGCTGGCGAAGCATTGCTTTGCGCTGTGCAGTTGTCTTGCCGAGTTTTCTTGTTCCGGGCATAATTAATTTCCTCCTTCTGTCTGCTTACTGGTTCTCCTCTGAGGCAAGTGAAAGTCCCATTGCGAGAAGTTTCTGTTTTACTTCCTCGAGAGACTTACGTCCCAGATTACGTACCTTGATCATTTCGTCTTCAGTCTTGTTAACCAGATCTGCGACAGTGTTTATATTAGCGCGCTTAAGGCAATTGAAGCTTCTCACTGAAAGGTCGAGTTCCTCGATGGTCATGTTGAGCATGGTATCGGGCTCATCCTCAACTCTCTGAATAACCGTTGAGCCGTCAACGTCTTCTGTTTCTGAGAGGTCAGTGAAAACTTTGAAGTGGTCGCGAAGAATTCTGGCGCCGTAGCTGAGAGCTTCCTTCGCTGAGATGGTTTTGTCCGTCCACACTTCCATAGTCAGTTTATCAAAGTCCGTCTGATTACCGACACGGGTATTTTCGACAGTATAGTTAACTTTAAGAACAGGTGTGTAGATGGAGTCTACCGGAATTGTTCCGATCGGCTTGGTCTGGTCCTTGTTTCTTTCTGCAGAAACATAGCCTCTGCCCTGGTCAATGGTGAGTTCCATAACCAATGAAGCATCGGGACCGAGATTGGCTATAACCAGTTCGGGATTGATAATTTCGACTTCGGCACCGGGAATGATGTCGCCTGCCGTTACAGGGCCTTCATTCTTGGCTTCGATATGAACAGTCTTAGGTCCGTCACAGTGGAGAAGAGGGATAATGCTCTTTACATTGAGGACTATTTCTGTCACATCTTCCTTAATTCCGGGCACCGTCGAGAATTCATGCTGAATTCCGTCGATTCTTATGCTTGTTACGGCATATCCGGGCAGTGAGGAAAGAAGCACACGGCGAAGTGAGTTGCCGAGGGTCGTACCATAACCTCTCTCAAGAGGTTCAACGACAAACTTTCCGTAGGAATTGTCTGCCAGGGGTTCAAAGCACTCTACGTGCGGCATGTCAAAATTAATCTTGTTTGTATCTGCCATATGTATATATAACCCTCCTTATTAAATTCCGTGCAAATACTTGCACGTGCCGTGGAATAGATTCGCCTAACGAGGGTGTTATTTGGAGTACAACTCGACGATAAGGTGCTCCTCGATAGGAAGATCAATGTCATCCCTTGCGGGGACGGCAAGTACCTTGGCAAGGTTATTATTGGCATCATACTCAAGCCACTTGGGAGCCGGACGGTAAGCGTTGGCTTCAATATTGGCCTTAATCTTGGCGATTGAACGGCTGCTCTCCTTAAGAGCAATAATCATGCCGGGCTTTACCTGATAGCTGGGAATATTAACCTTGTGACCGTTAACCGTGATATGTCCGTGGGAAACCATCTGACGTGCCTCCGCGCGGCTCATAGCGAAACCGAGACGGTAGACGACATTGTCTAGGCGGCTTTCCAGAATGGACAGGAGGTTTTCACCGGTCTGTCCGGGACGGCGCTCAGCCATTTCAAAATAGCTGCGGAACTGGCTTTCGAGAACTCCGTAGAATCTCTTTGCCTTCTGCTTCTCACGAAGCTGCTGGCCGTATTCCGAATTTTTGCTGCGGCCCTGGCCGTGCTGGCCGGGTGCAAAAGCGCGTGTTGTAAGTGCGCACTTATCTGTATAGCAGCGGTCGCCCTTGAGGAAAAGCTTCTGGCCTTCGCGTCTGCACTGGCGGCATACTGCATCTGTATATCTTGCCATATTTCTTTACCTCCCTTAATTATACGCGACGACGTTTCGGGGGACGGCATCCGTTGTGTGCGATGGGAGTGCAGTCCTTAATCATCGTTACTTCAAGGCCTGCTGTCTGCAGGGCGCGGATTGCGGCTTCACGGCCTGAACCGGGTCCCTTAACGAAAACTTCTACAGACTTAAGACCATGTTCCATAGCGGCTCTTGCAGCTGTCTCAGCAGCTTCTGATGCCGCAAAGGGAGTGGATTTTTTGCTTCCGCGGAAGCCGAGGCCGCCTGCGGATGCCCAGGATATAGCATTGCCCTGGGTGTCGGTCACTGTGACCATTGTGTTATTGAAGGAAGAGCTGATATGAACCTGGCCCTTTTCAATGTTCTTACGCTCTCTTCTGCGTGTTCTAACTTTCTTCTTAGTGTTAGCTGCCATAATTCATACCCTCCTTTACTTCTTCTTGTTAGCAATTGTACGTTTCGGACCTTTACGGGTACGAGCGTTTGTCTTGCTTCTCTGTCCGCGAACGGGAAGACCGCGTCTGTGGCGCTGTCCTCTGTAACATCCGATTTCTGTCAGGCGCTTGATGTCAAGAGCTGTCTGGCGGCGAAGGTCGCCTTCCACGATGAAGTTCTTGTCAATGCATTCACGGAGCTTGGTTTCTTCTTCTTCTGTAAGATCCTTGACTCTGGTATCGGGATTGACACCTGTCATCTCGAGAATTTTGGTTGCGCTGGTTCTGCCGATACCATAGACATAGGTAAGACCGATTTCAATTCTTTTGTCTTTGGGCAGGTCAACGCCGGCTATACGTGCCATACTTTTTAATCATCCTTTCGATAAATTCATCCGTATTCGGATAGGATTCCGGGGGCTTGTTCCCGCCGGAGGGAGCCTCCCGGGCGGGGTTAAATTAACCCTGTCTCTGTTTGTGCTTGGGGTTTTCGCAGATAACCATGACTTTGCCTTTACGCTTGATTATCTTGCACTTGTCGCACATGGGTTTAACCGAAGGTCTGACTTTCATGATTGTACCTCCTTGTTATTTGCTTCTCCAGACGATTCTGCCGCGGGTGACGTCATATGGAGACATCTGAACCGTGACTTTGTCGCCGGGTAGAATTCTAATGTAGTTCATCCGGAGCTTTCCGGAGATATGCGCCAGAATAATGTGGCCGTTGCCGATATCCACTCTGAAAGAGGTGTTAGGCAGGGATTCAACGACCGTGCCTTCTAATTCGATTACATCGTCTTTTGCCAAAGTTTAATCCTCCAAAGTTAGTATTTCCGGTTCGCCGTCGGTTATGGCGATTGTGTTTTCATAATGCGCTGCCAGCGTTCCGTCAGCTGATACTACTGTCCAGTCGTTGTCCAGGATTTCGATTTCGTAATCTCCCATAATAACCATGGGTTCTACGGCAATCGTCATACCCTTGACAAGTCTCGGGTCGCTGCGCCTCACTATTCTTCTGTCGGTTCTGTAGTTCGGGACTTCTGGTGCTTCGTGCATTTCCCTTCCGACTCCGTGTCCCACATAGTCCCTTACGACCGAATATCCGTGGCTTTCCACATAATCCTGTATCGCAGCTCCTATGTCCGAGATACGGTAGCCTTCCTTTGCGAACTTGATTCCTTCAAAGAAGCTCTGCTTTGTTACTTCTATCAGCTTTAAAGCTTCTTCGCTTATCTCTCCGCAGGCGAAGGTTCCCGCACAGTCTCCGACGTACCCGTTGAATGTCGCCCCGACATCAATTGAAACAATATCGCCGTTTCTGACAACACGTTTTCCGGGGATACCGTGTATGACTTCCTCGTTTACCGATGCGCATATGCTCGCAGGAAAACCGCCATATCCCAGAAATGTGGGAACCGCACCGCTTTTAACGATATAGTCATGTACTTCTTTGTCTATCTGCTTCGTGCTCACGCCGTCTCTTACGGCCTGCTCCGCTACTCTGCGGGCATTTGCCGTAATTCTGCCGGCCTGACGCATTTTTTCGATTTCCCGGGATGTCTTGATTATTATCTGTTCAGACATTAATCAGATACCCAGAGCAGCCTTTATTGCATCCGTTGTTTCCGGGATGCTCGGCTGGTTATCAACTTCTGCAAGCTTGCCGCGATTCCTGTAAAACTCTATAAGAGGTTCGGTATCGATATGGTAGTTCTTGAGACGTTCGAGAACAACGGCGGGATCGTCATCCTTGCGGATTGTCAGTTCACCTCCGCAGACATCGCATATGCCCTCCTTGATAGGCGGGTTGAACAGCATGTGATAGGTTCTCGAGCAGTCCTTGCATGTCCTGCGTCCCGTCATTCTGTCAACGATTGTCTGGTCCTCTATGTTTATTGAAAGAGCCTTGTCTATTTCTATTCCAAGGTCTTCCATTGCTTCGGCCTGGCCAATTGTACGGGGTACTCCGTCAAGGATATATCCGTTTTTGCAGTCGTCCTCGGAGAGTCTTTCCTTGATGATGCCCATAATGACTTCATCCGGAACCAGTCTACCGCTGTCGACATACTCTTTGGCTTTGAGGCCTATCGGCGTGCCGTCTTTCATGGCGGCACGCAGAATGTTGCCTGTAGATATTGTCGGAATTCCAAGCTCGCTGCTCAGAATTTCAGCCTGAGTCCCTTTCCCTGCTCCGGGTGCTCCAAGAAGAATCAGTCTCATCTCTCTACCTCTTAATCAAGGAATCCCTTGTAGTTGCGGAGCATGAGCTGTGCTTCGAGAGCGCGGATGGTCTCAAGTGCAACACCGACGACAATGATTATCGAGGTACCGCCGAGCGAGAGACCCGTGAGGGAAGCTGTGGTGCTGAAATGAGAGATTATGATAGGCACTGTCGCGATAATACCGAGGTACAGAGCACCGAAGAGCGTTATCTTATTGAGCACCTTCTGAATGAACTCGCTTGTAGGCTTGCCCGGGCGGAAACCTGGGATGTAACCGCCGTTCTTCTTGAGGTTGTTCGCAACTTCAACCGGGTTGAACTGAATGGTTGAATAGAAGTATGCGAAGAATATTATCAGCAGGAAGTACAGCACCGCATACAGTATTGTATTGGTCTGTGCCCACCAGGAACCGGCCTTGCCTGTGAAAGCGGCAATCGTAGCGGGAAGAGAAGCTATGGACTGGGCAAAGATTATGGGCATAACACCTGACATATTGACCTTCATGGGAAGGTGTGTGTTCTGGCCGCCGTACATCTTGCGTCCGACAACTCTCTTGGAGTACTGAACCGGAATTCTTCTTTCGGCATCGTTTACATATACTATAAGGATAATAATTGCAAGTGCGCCGAGATACATGAGTGCTGCGATCCACCACTTGAGCGAACCTTTTGAAACGTAACCGATGGTCTGAACGATGCTTGAGGGGAAACGGGAAATAATGCTTGCGAAAAGGATTATTGAAATGCCGTTTCCGATACCGTATTCGGTAATCTGCTCGCCGAGCCACATGATGATTGCGGAACCGGATGTGAATGTCAGGATAATGACCAGTGCGGGAACGAATCCCTCAACGCCATTTTCGAGAAGTCCGTTGTTCTTTATCAGCATGTAGTAGGCAAAACCCTGCAGAAGACCGATACCTACTGTTGTGTAACGGGTGATGGAGGCAATCTTTTTACGGCCTTCCTCGCCCTCTTCCTTACTCATTCTTTCAAGAGCAGGGATTGCAATGCACAGCAGCTGGATGATGATGGATGCGTTGATGTAGGGCTGGATGCTCAGTGCGAAAATCGTTGCCTGAGAGAAAGCGGAGCCGGACATTACGTTAAGGAGTCCGAGTACCGTCGAGCCCATCGCAGTGAAATAGTACTGCAGCGCATCTCTGTCGATGTAAGGAACAGGGATTGCATTTCCTATACGGTAAAGCAGGATTATTAGCAGAGTGAAGAGTATCTTGTTGCGGATTTCTTCGACTCTCCATGCATTACGTAATGTCTGAATCATCAAACCACCTCAGCAATTCCGCCTGCCGCTTCTATTTTCTGTTTTGCGGATTCGGAGAAAGCAGCTGCTTTAACTGTGAGTTTCTTCGTAATTTCGCCGTTGCCGAGAATCTTGAGGCCGTATTCGCACTTGGAGATTACACGAGCATCAATAAGAGCCTGAGCATCAATAACGTCGCCGTCCTTGAACTTGTCAAGTGCGGATACATTGACTGCTGTGAGAGGCTTTGCAAAGATGTTGTTGAATCCTCTTTTAGGAATACGTCTTGCAAGAGGCATCTGGCCGCCTTCAAATCCTATACGTGTTCCGCCGCCGCTGCGGGCCTTCTGACCTTTATGGCCGCGGCCAGCTGTTTTACCGTTGCCGGTAGCGTGGCCTCTGCCCTTGCGCTTGTCAACGTGGGTTGAGCCGGGAACAGGAGAAAGTTCATTAATATACATTCCGATATCCTCCTTATTCTTCCGTAACCTTGAGCAGGTAGCCTATCTTTGCTATCTTGCCGCGGGTCTGGGGATTGTCGGGCTGTACGGTCTCGTTGCCGATCTTGTGCAG
>R27__coassemble_119_pt1 | contig 67174 bp, 60 predicted proteins | sample R27__metabat2_low_PE_023 | metagenome-assembled genome bin R27
TCTGGCAAATCCTTTATGCGTTTTTCAAAACGGATTTTACTCGGACAATTTACAAAATTGGAACAAATCATTCTAATAAACGCAAAATCCGTTATATATGCTGTGATTTTTGTACATGTTTGTTCTTGCAAGAAGAATGCAATAAACATATAATGAAAAACAGTTTTTATGGAGGAGAATAAAATGGACAACAAAATGGAAAAAAGATACGGACTTCCTACCGCCATAGCTATGGTTATAGGTATCGTTATCGGTTCCGGCGTTTTCATCAAAGGCGGTAAAGTTCTCAATCTTACCGGCGGCGATCTCAAGACCGGCATTATAGTTGTAGGTGTTGTAGGACTTATCTGCATTATCTGCTCACTGGTTTTTGCCGAGCTGGGCGCAAGGTATGAAAAAGTCAACGGCGTCGTCGACTATGCCGAAGTGGCGCTCGGACCCAACTATGCCTACGCTGTCGGCTGGTTTATGGAGTCTATCTACATTCCCGCACTTTGCGCGATGCTCGCGTTTTTCTCGGCAATGATGTTCCTGCAGCTGTTCGGAATATCCGCGGTTGATTTCGCAAACGGACAGATTAACCCCACCGCCATCGGTGTAGGCGCAGGCTTCCTTATGATTGGCTACGGTATTTCAATCCTCAGCCCGAAACTTGCAGGAAAGCTGCAGGTCGGCATGACGGTTATCAAGCTTATCCCGCTGCTTCTTATGGGTATTGTCGGAACTATCGCAGGCCTTGTAAACGGAACAACTCTCAATGTTCTCAACTATGTCAATACTGCAGATTTTGCAAAACCGGATGGCGGTTTCTTCAATGCAGTCGTAGGTTTTGCCTTTGCATATGAAGGATGGATTCTTGCAACATCCATTAACGCTGAACTCAAGGATGCGAAGAAGAACCTTCCCATTGCCCTTATCAGCGGCGCTTTAATCACCACCGTTATCTACGCTCTTTACATCTTCGCAATGAGCTCCGTCGGTGATGTCAAGACAATTACAAGCACATGGCCGTTCGGCGAAACACTCCCGCGCATAGCTTTCTCGAATCTGTTCGGAAATGTCGTGGGAACGGTTGTTTACGTGTTTATTACCATCAGCTGCCTCGGAACCATGAACGGACTTATCATGTCCTCCTCACGCGGCATGTACGCACTGTCCGCACGTGGCATGGGCCCCGCACCGGAGTTCTTCGGACACATTGACGAGCAGAACAACTTTGCTGTCAAGAGCGGTACTCTCGGAATGATGTTCGGCGGATTCTGGTACGCATGGACTGTTATGATGTGGATGGGCGGCCCGGGAATGTTCGGTGCTGTTCACAATATAGAGTGGCTTGCCTGGGAACCGGATGAAATCGGAATCATCATGCTTTACCTCATGTACATCCCGATGATGGTCGGCCTTATGGTAAAGGCAAAGGATCTCGGATTCTTCAAGAGATTCGTTCTGCCGGCACTCGGCCTTGTTTGCTGCCTGTTCTTCTGCTATGCAATCTGGGTAGGATACGGCTGGAAACAGTGCGTCGGATTCCTTATCTTCTTTGCAGTTGTTGAAGTTATCGGCTTCCTTATGAAGGGAAAGACAACCGCGAAGACAATCGAATAATACACGCCAGTTAAATCTAAAGAGGGGAACCGGTCCGGTTCCCCTCTTTTGTGCTCTGCAGAAAATATTATTTCAAAGAATCTTTGACCTTGTTGACGACATCGTCAATCTTTGCTGTGGCTTCGGGATTGGCGTTCTTCAGTTCGTCAATTTTTGCCTGGGCAGCTGCCTTTACTTTGGGAGCATTCTCGCCGTAAAGCTCCTTGGCTGCCTTTTCTACTTCAACGAGGTAATCGGCATAGTCGACTTTGCCGTCATTGTTTACATCCTTGATACCGTCAGGATTGTTCTCCTTAACCTTGTCTGCGACTTTGACCGCTGCTGCGCCAGCACCGGCTGCTGCTGCGGTACCGAATAATTTGCTGAAAAATCCCATGATAATACCTCCTCAAATTTTTGTGTTTTAATTATATATCAAATTAATAAACAAATCTATAAACTGTTATGAATGTTATGTGCCGTGTCTGCTACAGCTTGCTGAGACTGTAATTGTTGGCAATAGAGAGCATTTCCTTGCTCAAAGCATGTTTCAGTTTGCCGCGGTTAAGTTCGTGACACGGGGCACTTAATCTCACGAGATATACTTTATCCTTGGCATTGATGGAAATAACGCCGTCATATGTGACACCACCGGCGGTGAGATCCTTGAGACGCTCGGATATTCCGGGAAGCTCCTGCTGTATGATTTTCTCGAAATCACTGACCGGTATGGACATACTAATGGGCGAATCGGTGTATGCTTTTGAAAGTTTCTTGCTGTGGTTTTCGAGCTGATTGATAGAACTGTTGGAGAAGATGGTAATATCTCCGAAAAGGTTCTCGCACTTTGTTGACCTCAGACCTATTTCCTTTACTCTGCCGGTATAATTTCCTATTGTAATAATATCGCCGATTTTGAACTGCCCCTCAATAAGCAGAAAGAAGCCGGCCAGTATGTCCTTGATGAGACTCTGCGCGCCGAGACCTATGAGCACTGAAAAAGCGCCGAGAGATGTGAGAACAGCGGTTACATCCATTCCGAAAAGATACAGGCTGTAGAATATACAGAAAATAATACCGATATATTTGGCTATCGAGACAGCTAGGCGGCAGAAGGTCTGAGCTTTGCTTGAAAGGTTTTTGGACAGCATGTCCAGAATTTTGCCGATAAAGAATATTCCCGTCATCACAGCCATGAAACAGCCGATACATGCGGTGATTGAAATGAAGTTCAGTCCCCTGCTCCAGTCACCGTTCAGCACGTGCCAGAAAATCGAGTATTTGTTCCCGCGAACTATTTCATAGGTACCGTAAATTACAATAATGAAGACTATAGCGCGGAGGCATTGCTTGATCAGCGCAAAAAGTTTGTTTTCCGAACTCCGCTTCCGGAAATTGAGAGAGGCATCTTCTTCCTCCTCACTGTCGGAAGGTATTACCCCAAGACCTCCGTCAATTTCAAAGGCTTCCTCATTGCTGATTCTTGTGACAAAAAAGGCAAGAAGCAAAAGAAGAATCATTCCCAGAATGGTATATGGCAAATAAGTTCCGGTAACGATGCCGGATCCGCTTATTATGTCTTCATCAATCAGATAAGCATAAAAATAGTTGCCGTCGTATTCGCTTCCGTTTGTTTCAAGTCCTGAATCCTCACATTTGACAAGGTATTTTGTGTCGGCAATCCTGACAGCGCCAAGATAGTTGCCGAGGAAGCACTCGTCTTTGCCGAGCCCCAGGTGTTTAAGACGCATATCGGCGAATTTTTCGGGTAGATACAGAATTTGCGGAGTATCACCGGACACATCGAGCATAATAATGTTGCTGTAAAGCAGACCCTCAAGAGATGAAAGCGTGCGGTCATAGCAGTCAACGAATGAAAGATGCTCCTCGGGACTTATTATTTTTGCGCCAAGAAGCCCGTATTCAAGCGTGGCATCGGGGTCGGTTTTTTTGCAGTACCTGGTCTCGTCATCTTCGGATTTTACATACAGGTCAATGGGTACACCTATGTAGAAATATCCGTCGCGCTCGACAGTGCAGCTGTCGTTTTGCCGAAACAGGGTGTTGATGAAGGATTCGTCATCAAGCTTTCCGTTCCAGATATCCGAACTGGAAGCTATTACTCTTCCGTTGCAGTCATATATCCTCAGTTCGTCTATTCCCTTGCTTCTGCACAAGGACTGCAGATATGCGGATCTCCTCAGGCTCGTAGTCGGATTTCCGAGGCAGTCCGGCACGGCATGGTTGGCTCCGGTTTCGTTATCGAGCTCGTAATATATGAAGCGGGTTCCGTTTGCGCCGCTCAGCATGGAGGATTCTATTTTTTCAACTTCATCGGCTGCTTCCAGCGCTTTGCCGATTCCGCGTTCGGCAATGTCATGTGACTCGTCCTCGTTCAGCTTCAAACTGTAGCTGAGAGTGTAGTTGACGATATTCGTCTGGTCCTGAAAGTCTTTTCGGATAACTTTGATGGCCAGCAGATTTGTAAGCCAGAAGCCTAAGATGAAAATAAACAGTCCGCAGCCGAGAATCAGAAGAAGAAGCCGGCTTTTCATTTTGGAGCTCAGGCGTTCTTCGGAGCCGCTTCTGTAGGCGTCGGATTTAAGAAAAATGGCATAGGCGGATACGACAATTGTCGTAAACGCGAAGGCAAGAATGAAACCGTAGTTATAGTCGGGATAAAAGTTCGAATTGATGCGGCCGAAATTGAAGATGAGAATATCTCCGAAAGAATCGGTAATTATTTCTCTGGTGTTGGCATAGTATTTTTTGCCGTCGGACAGAGTAACGGTGCGCCCGTTTTTGCCGAATAACTGGGATTTAGTAAGACCGGCATCGGCCATACTGCAGTTGGTGAGCAACACCTCTTCCGTTTCGCCTGGAAGTGAGCAATACAGAACCTGTCCGGTTTTCAGATCAATAGCTCCGCCGTAACAGGAACTGATGTAGGAATTAATTGTGTTTTCAAAAGAAAACTGTTTGCTGTATCCGACGGACTGGATTTTCTGGTCGCTGTACCGTATCTCTTCCATAACCGCTTCTATTGAGTCTGAGATTTCCCGGTTCTGCTCAATGGCGGCATTGCGCTTTTCAAATTCCAGTGTAAGAAACGAAAACAGCACAACTGACAATAATACAGCAATTAATATGACTAAGCCTTTTTTCTTTTTCACGGTTAGAAACTCCAAACTTTCCTTATCTTGAATATCATGAAAATGCCGCTTATCTGCAGATGGTTTTTACGGCTATCGCTTCAGCGGCGTCGTCTCCTTCAAGAAGCCTGACGATTTCGATTGCGAAATCCATTGCGGCGCCGACCGCACATCCGGTAACAATATTGCCGTCCACGGTAACTTTCTCGTGAGTTACGACTGCATCGACGAGATCATCCTCGAGACCTGGATGTATGGTGGCGCATTTACCCTTAAGCAGTCCGAGCTTGCCCAGAATCCCGGGTGCCGCGCAGATTGCCGCAATTTTACGGCTGTCCGCAAATTCCCGGCACAACCGGCATACGGTGCTGTTGGCAAGCAGATTCGGCGTGCCCGGTATTCCGCCGGGGAGAATAATCATATCCACGTCATCAAAGGACAGGTCCTCAATCAGGGCATCTGTCTTAAAACAAATATTGTGAGATGACGTTACGGTATCCGTTCCGTTGACTGACGCGGTGACGATGTCTATGCCGGCGCGGCGCAGGAAATCAACAACAATCAGTCCCTCGCATTCCTCACAGCCGTCGGCAAAGAAAATGACAGCTTTACTCATATGCTTTTCCCCCTATAAATATTTTTCTTTCAGTGTCTGCAGCAGTTTTGCCAGCGGCGCAATCAGAAAACCGCAGATGAAATTGCTGACTCCGTGGATGGCATCATACGGAAGTCCCGCGGCTATCCAGGCCAGTGTGCTTTTGAAGTTCAGCCCGAACAGGAGCGCCTGGGCGGGCGAATAAAGGACACCGAAAAGAAAACCGTGCAGAGAACAAACTATAATATAGACTATCGGCGGCGCATTGCGGGGCAGAAGCATTACGGCAACCCAAAGCAGAGTCCAGATATACAGGTAGGGAATCCACCATGTGGCAAAGCCGTTGACGAGTCCGGTTATGAATACGAATACATAAATCGGCCACAGAGCTTTTTTGCGGAATACAATCGTGATTGCGCAGATGAAAACCCCAATAAGGTGGATGTTCGGCAGAAGATCAAGAGCGACCTTCGACGCGAACATCATTGCGCCGAGCATTGAAAAAACCGCAAGCTCCTTAATGCTTAATTTACTTTTCAACTCTGAATGAATAAGTCGCGCCGTCTGTTATTTTCGTTGTGTCAACGCCGGAAGTCGCATATTCCCCGTTGACGTAAAAAGCCCAGTAGACCCCGTCCAGATCGTAGTCGGCTCTGATGCCGTCGACGTATTTTACGTAGAAGCCGGGATTGCCCTGTTCGCCTTCGATAAGTCCTTCGTCAAGAAGAGCTTCACCGACGGTGGGCTTTGAAGATTTGATGCTGAACGTCTTTTCGTTTCCGTCGATATCGGCAACGATGAAAGTGAACGCTTTTTCGGAAGTATCCGGGGCTTCCGTTTTTCTGTTGCCCGAGATGCATAAAGCCACAGCCGCAATGAGCACCGCACACAGGACGATAATCAGAATAGTCTTAAGAGTTTTATTCATAATACTTATCCTTCTTTGCTAATGTTTTTTAGAACCGTATCCGGCCTCCTGCAGACACGGATCAAAAATGAACGTCAGGTCTTCCGGCTTGATGCTGTTTTTTCCGTCTTCTCGGGTTTCCCAATGACATATCCGGAATTGCGGCTTCCTTTGGAAAAAATTGCACATCATACGGCGGCGGGCCCGCACAGGCTTCTAACCTGTTTCCCTTATACGCCCATTCATTTAACTATATTATACTCCTGAATATATACGAATAACCTACAAATATTATGCAATACTGTGTTTCTTGTTTTTCACGTCACACCGGGGACATATACTTTGAAATTTCATTCAGAACCCTCTTCTTGTCCGCACTCCACGCGGGAGCTATGAGGTCTCTTTTGGGACCGTCTCCCGTGAGACGGTGAACAACCATGTTATCCGGAATACGTGAAACGCATTCGGCAAGGATGTCAATGTACTCTTCCAGAGTCAGCGCCCGGAAACGGCCGCTGAGATAGTCGTCGGCGAGATCCGTGCCCCTGAGAACGTGCAGAAGCTGAAATTTGATCCCGTCCGCTCCGCTTGAGCCGATATACTGCGCGGTCGAGGCGGTCAGCTCTTTTGTTTCGCCGGGAAGACCGATTATCATATGGACGACGGTTTCAATTCCCGCGGCTTTCAGATCGGAAACCGCGCGGTCGAAAACATCGAGCGTATAGCCGCGGCGGATGTATTCTGCCGTGGATTCGTGAATGGTCTGAAGACCGAGTTCAATCCAGACGGGTTTTATGGAGTTGAGTTCTTTTAAAAGTTCAATGATATCGGCTCCGAGACAGTCCGGGCGCGTACCTATGGAAAGAGCGACTATGTCGGGATGCCGGATGACCTCGGAATAGAGCCGCCGCATTTTGTCTATATCCCCGTACGTTCCCGTATAACTTTGAAAATATGCTATATACTTCGTCGCGCCTTTCGACGAAACGAGAGATTTGGCGGTTTCCACAGATGAAAACACATCATCCGTGCACGGAACGGAAAAGTCTCCGCTTCCGCCGAGACAGAAAATACAGCCGCGGCTGCCGAGCGTGCCGTCCCGGTTCGGGCAGGTAAAGCCGCCGTCAAGGGCGAGCTTGTATACCTTTTCCCCGAAGCGTTCCCAAAGATACGAATTGAGACTCCTGTAGAAAATCATCCGGGATCAGGCGCTAACTTTCACACCGCAGGCAACAAGCTTCTGACGCAGTTCACCGACATCGTCGTGAAAGGCTATGCCAGACATTCCGGCAAGCGTGGCGGCTTCGGCGTTGACGATGCTGTCATCGATGAAAATGCACTCGTCAGCTCTGAGCGAAAACTTTTTAAGAAACAGGTCATAAATCTCGAGATCCGGCTTTATCAGTTTAACAAAAGCCGAGATAAGAGTGCCGTCGAAATACTCGCTTCCGGGAACTTTGGACCAGTAGTCGGGCTGATTCGTCGCGGCGTTGGAAAGAAGGTATATCCCGTAGCCGTTTTCTTTCAGCTCGCGGACAAGTTCGGCCATGCCGGGGACGGGAACAATCGGACGGTCCCAGTTGGACACAAGCTGGGTTACCGCATTGTGAAGACGTTCCGGAATTCTCTGCTTCATAATCTCCTCCGCCTGCGCGGGGGTCAGAGTGCCTCTGTCCATGCTTGCCCATTCTATCGATTTGTATATTTCATTTATTAGCAGTTTGCGGTCGTTCTCGTCCGTTATCCCGGCCCTTTCGACAAAATATGCACCGTTGAAATAAATCATTACGTTGCCCATGTCGAAAACTATATTTTTAATCATTTCAAATCCTCCGTCTGCAGGTTTTCGGATATTCTCCTGTTGCACATGTATTTTTTTCCAAGTTCGCTGGCCTGCGCTTCGAACCATACCGAGTCGTAGTCGTTAAGATGCGCATCCGGCTTAACTCTGGAAATTAGTTTCCGCGACCAGAATCTTGCCGAGGAAGGGATGTTGACGGCAAAGGGCATCAGCGGACCGAAATAACAGTTCTGTATGCTGTGGCCGTGTTCGTGGGCCTTGAGACTGTCGTCGGCATCGCTGCAGGTGAACATGAATATCCCGAGGCTTCCGCCGCCCCAGCCCCTGCCCACATCGAACTGTATGCAGTCGCCGTATTTGTGGGGTCTGTGACCGGTCGCAAGCATACCGAGAGCCACGACCGCGCCCCCTATATTAACAGGAAGTCCCCAGGTGAAGGACCTTAAATAGAATTCCTTTTTGCTCATTTCCGTATTCATATCAACATAGTAACATATTTGTTAAGCCATTTGAAGAACAGTGTTTGCGCAAATACGGCATTTCAAAGAATGTGAGTATATAACCTTGAAAAATATGCTATACTTATTAAAAAAGCCGGGAGGTAAGATTATGCCGAAGATACTTCTTATTAACGGCAGCTGCCGCGAAAAAGGAAATACCTTCATAGCACTTTCGGAAGTCGGAAAGGCTCTTAATGCCAGGAACGTCGAGACGGAAATGCTGTGGATCGGCAGCGGACCCGTTCAGGACTGCGTGGCCTGCAACAGATGCGCCGAGCTTGACAGATGCGCGTTTGACGCAGACGGCGTGAATACCGTAATCGGAATGCTTGACTCCGTCGACGGAATCGTCGTGGGTAGTCCGGTCTATTACGGCGGACCGAGCGGAAGAATCTGCAGTTTCCTCGACAGGCTGTTCTACTCGTCGGGCAGCAGATTTGCCGGCAAGATAGGCGCGGCGGTTGTCGTGTGCAGACGCGGCGGGGCTACGGCCGCTTTTGACAGACTCAACAATTTCTTTCTTATGAACAACATGATTGTGCCGTCTTCACAGTACTGGAACCAGGTGCACGGCGCAGCACCCGGAGAAGCGGCGCTGGACGCGGAAGGGCTGCAGACGATGCGCACGCTCGGCGAGAACATATCGTGGATACTTGAGTGCACCGCGGGAAAGGAAGCGCCCAGGTACGAGAACCGTATCGCGACAAACTTCATCAGGTGAACGATATGGCTGTATTTGAAGATTTCACAAAACTGGATATACGCTGCGGAACCGTGGTTTCGGCGGTCAATTTCGAAAAAGCGAGAAGACCCGCCTACAAACTGGAGATAGATTTCGGCGCAGAGATAGGAATCAAAAAATCCTCGGCGCAGATAACGGATCTGTATTCGGCCGATGAACTGGTCGGCAGGCAGGTTCTTGCGGTAGTCAATTTCCCGCCCAGACAGATTGCCGATTTCATGTCAGAGGTGCTTGTACTGGGCACATATTCCCGAGACGGGGTCGTACTTGCCGTGCCCGACAAAAAGATAGAAAACGGTGATAAACTAGGATGACGGAGTTCACGCGCGAAATATACGAGCAGGTTAAGAAAATTCCGGCGGGAAGGGTGGCCTGCTACGGACAGATAGCATTTCTTGCCGGTAGGCCAGGGGCATCTAGAGCGGTAGGCTATGCTCTTCATCACAACCCGGAACCCGGCGTGATTCCCTGCCACAGGGTGGTGTTCAAAGACGGTTCGGTGACGGACGGCTTTGCGTTCGGCGGGCCGGAAGTACAGAGAGCGCTTCTTGAAAGAGAAGGAATACTGTTCGGACCCGACGGCAGGATAGATATGAAAAAGTACATGTATGACCCGGAGGAATGATGGCAGACAGATACACACTTACTGAACAGATACGTCAATACGTTCCGTATAATGCACAGGAAGAAAAAGACAGAGATCTTATTCTACGGTTCATCGATGAAAACGGCGATGCGTTCTCAAGGCTGAATCCGACGGCGCATATGACGGCGTCGGCATGGGTCGTCAATCCTAAAAGGGACAGGGTGCTTGCCGTGTACCACAGGATTTTTGATTCGTGGACGTGGACCGGCGGGCATGCGGACGGAGACGAGGATCTTCTCGGCGTCGCCGTCAGGGAAGTCAAAGAGGAGACGGGAGTCGAAGATGTATTTCCCGTTTCGGATGATATATTTTCCCTTGAGATACTGACGGTTGACGGTCACGAGAAAAACGGAAGCTATGTTGCATCGCATCTGCATATGAATGTCACATATCTTCTCGAGTGCGACGATTCCCAGGCGCTGAAGGTATGCGAAGAGGAAAACAAAGGCGTGGCATGGTTCGGGCGTGACGAAATGCTGCAGAAATCCACCGAGCCGTGGTTCGTTGAAAGAATATACGCAAAACTCAATCATAAGCTTGAAGCTTTGGAGGGAAAACAGTGAAAATATTTTTTACCGGCGCCGACCATGAAGTAACGGGCTCCCAGCATTATGTCGAAACGGCAGACTGCAGAATACTGATTGACTGTGGAATGGAGCAGGGAAAAAACGTATACGAAAACGCCCCGCTTCCCGTATCGTACTCGGAGATTGATTATATTATTCTGACCCATGCCCACATCGATCATGCGGGCATGATACCCTACGCGTTTACAGAAGGATTCAACGGCACGGTTCTGACTACCGAACCGTCGCTGGAACTTGACAGAATCATGCTTCTGGACTCCGCCTCCATACAGGAAAAGGAAGCCGAGGCGAACAGCAAGAAGAACAACAGGGTCGGGGCCGATTCTGAAACTCCGGTATATACAATCGAGGATGCCGAAGAGTGTATGAAACTTTTCAGGGCCGTTCCCTATGATGAAATTATCGAGCTGTCGGACACTGTGAGCATACGGTTCATCGATGCCGGACATCTTCTCGGCTCGGCATCTATAGAGATGTGGATAAACGAGGACGGCATCGAGAAAAAAGTAGTGTTCTCCGGGGACATAGGCAACTTCGACAAGCCGCTCATCAAGGACCCGCAGTACATCGACGAGGCGGATATCGTCGTCATGGAGTCGACCTACGGGGACAGATTCCATGAGGACAGCAGCAACCACATTGACGATCTGAGACGTATCGTACAGGAAACCCTGGACCGCGGCGGCAATATAGTATTTCCCGCTTTCGCCGTGGGAAGGACGCAGGAGCTGCTGTTCATGTTCAGACAGATGAAGAACCAGCATCTCATCAAGGGTCACGAAGGATTCCCGGTATATGTGGACAGCCCTCTCGCCGTTGAGGCAACGAAGGTGTTCGCGGCCGAGTACATGGACTGCTTCGACGACGAGACGAAAGAACTTGTCGCCAAAGGAATCAACCCCATAATATTCGACGACCTTGTGCTCAGCGTATCTACGGAAGAGTCTAAGGCCATCAACGATGACCCGATACCCAAAGTTATTATCGCCGCCGCCGGAATGTGCAATGCGGGGCGTATCAAGTACCATCTCAAATACAATCTCTGGAGACCCGAATCATGCGTCGTGTTCGCGGGGTATCAGGCGGAAGGAACACTAGGACGTCAGCTCCAGGACGGCGCCGAGAGCGTAAAGATATTCGGCGAAAAGATACTGGTCAGAGCAAAAATAGAAACCATGCCGGATATGAGTTCACACGCGGACAAGACCGGACTGCTCAACTGGATAAAAGCTATCAGGAAGGTTGAGCGGGTAATACTTGTACACGGCGACGACGATGCGATGGCAAGCCTTGCCGATGCGATTAAAGACGAGTGCGGCTATGATGTATCATGCCCGTATTCCGGTTCGGTGTTTGACATTGCGAAGAACGAATACGAGTATGAAGCCGAGCCCAAGTATATCGTGAAAGCGGAAGAGAACCTCAACAGGAACAATGCCCACAAGGCAAATCTCGACGCCGCGCTCGGCAAGCTGTCCGATCTTGTGGAAATGCAGAAAAACGGAGCGAATGCGGATATGGATATTTTGGCATCGGATATTCTTAAGCTAGTGGAAAAACATAAATTCTGAATTAATGACAAAGATAAAAAGCATTGACAATTTCAGAGATATTGGCGGTGCGGCCAACAGCGCCGGCAGAACGGTTAAAAAGGGACTCATATACAGGAGCGGCAATCTCGCGGGACTTACGGAAGCCGACGGTGCATTGCTCCGCGACGAATACGGCATAAAGCGTATTATTGATCTGAGAACCAAACAGGAAACGATCGAGAGCCCGGATATAATACCTGACGGAATCGAATATCTGCACATGCCAGTTTTTGACGAACGCACGCTCGGAATAACGCACGAAACCAAAACCAATCCCGAAACGGCTGCAAAAAGCGGGAAAACAGGTGAGGAAATAAGGGGAACCATTCCGGATATTGCCGGAATATATCCACGCATGATTAACGAGGACGGCAGACGCGAAAACATCGCCGCCGTTGTCGCAAAAATACTGGAGAGCACATCCAAAGGAGAGGGTGTTCTCTACCACTGCACCGCGGGGAAGGACAGAACCGGGGCGGTAACGGCGGTTCTCTACAAGATGCTCGGTGTGCCAGAGGATACCATAGTGAAAGAGTATCTTCTGACAAACCGGGTGGCAAAGCCGCTGGCGAGAAAGTACAGCACCCTGGCTCTTGTTTTCAAACACGACAGAGCGCTTGCAAAGAGCATTTCGGATGCGTTTCTTGCAAAAAAAGAGTATATCCGCGCATTTCTCGACGCATTAAACCGGAAATACGAAACCGGCAGAGAGCTCATGGAAAAGGGAATGAACATCCCGCCGGATACAGACATGGATTATTTTTTTGAATAGAGAAAACGGCCGGAAGCATTTGCTTCCGGCCGAAGTATTTTTTGCCGTTGGTATCAGATGAATGATGAGCCGCCCGTTACGATCCAGCACGCGAGGGTTGCGATTGTAAATGCACCCGTGTATACGGATCCGGTCTTGCGGTAGATGTAGGTTCCTATTACGGAGAATACCAGCACCTGCGGCGCAAAGAGTATGAGAAGCGACATGAACGGTCCGCCGAATGTCGAACCGAAGAGGAGGTCCGCTCCGGGACCTGCGCCCGCGAAGAACGGAATGTACTCAAGAAGGCAGATGAGGAGAATACCGCCGACCATCATTACGGCGTTTCTCCACCAGCACTTCATAAAGCCCTTGAAGCCGGGCTCGTACGTGCCTGCGCATCTTGAAGAAGCCATAATCTTGCTGTTGTTCAGAAGGAAGAACAGAGCAAAGAACAGGATGTATACAAAGAACTGACCTATTCTTATGGAGTTGAAGGTCTTGAAGAAGGGCCAGATAAATCTGAAGTCGAGCATGAAGGCTTTCTCGCAGATGGCAAGAACGATGTACATCATAGCTATCATGCAGAGCACAAGAAGCGCACTTTTGCCCATAAGTCCCCAACCGATCTTGTCGGGATTTTCCGCGGTGGCAAGACCCATTGACCAGTAGCTTGCGTCTCCGCCTTTTTTCTTTGCCTTCTTACGCGCAACTGCGGTAAGAATAATCATAATTATTATGAGAAGAGAATACCAGGAGACAAAGCCGTTGCCGACCGTCATTCTGAATATGTTCTCCGGCAGAGGCAGAAGGCCGTGACCGAGCTGAGTCATGAACGGATAGGTGGAAAATGCCAGAAGCATTGTAATTATCGCGCCTTTCCACCACTGCTTATTGGTCTTCATTGTCTCTTTGGGAGGCAGAGGCTGGGCAGCAGGAGCGAAGAACTTCGTGCCGAGAAGGATGTTCATCAGAGGAAGCATCGCAACCATGGCGCAGAGCATCGCGGCAAGTACGAGCCACTCCTTGGTCATTGCGGTCTGAGATGTGAAATCTACGGGATTCGGAAGAGAGATGGCGTCGTCAAACCACTCAAGAGCTGTGGCGAGACCGTGAGCGTTATGGGTTGTGAGACGGTGGTTCGTCATGAGCAGCTCGATTCTTCTTGCGCTGCCGTCGTCAAAGGAGCCGAATGTTGTGTTCCATGCGGCCTTGTCCGCGCCGACACCGAGGAATTCGGTTCTCAGGGGAGAAGTGAGAAGCTCATCGGTAACGGTGGGCTTGTAATCTCTGAAATAGGAGAATTCGTCCCATTTGGCCTGAAGCAGAAGTACGTTGTTGAACTTGATGTTCTCGCTGTCATAAGCGCTGTCGCGGAACAGTTCGCCGCACTGGAGAACAGTTGCGCGCGGAGCTATATCCGTGCCGGAATATGCGGCTGCGACAGACCATGAGGACCATGTTCCCATGGAGTGGCCGGATAGAGCGAGTCTTGATGAGTCAACATAGGGCAGATCCGCGAGGAATGCATATGCGGTAACACCGCCGCAGGACGAGTCGGAAACGGAGTTGCCGGCGTCGTCTTTGGTGTAGTAGTCGTCGAAGAAGCTCAGGTTGGAGAAGTTCATCATAATCTTGTAGCGGACCTGCCCGCCGATAGATTTGTATGTTCCGTCCTCCACGCTGTCGTTTCCGTAGTTTACGGTGACTTTGTGATTGACATACCCGCGGTTTACAAGACCGATAGTAGTTTCGCCGTGGCCGTATTCGTCAATGGCGAGAACGACGGCACCGCGCTTGGCAAGCTCGATTGCGTAGGCAGCGCAGGTCTCGTGGTCGTTCTGGTAGCCGTGCAGAAGCAGAACGCCGGGAGCGGGATTGCTTTCCGAGGCTCCTTCGGGTACATAGAGCTTGTAGAAGATTTTGCCGGTTTTCGTACCGTTGACCTCGCCGTCGATAAAGCCTTCGCTGATATTGACGCTTCCGTTGCAATGCTGAATGCCGTTGGCAATAATCATGCAGACGAAAACGGCAACCAGCAGTGCGGCAAGGACTATGGCACTTTTTTTGCGGTTGGTTTTCATAGAATACTCCTTGAATAAAAATAATGTTAAGAAAACTGCAACCATTTTACTTTGACGTGATTGTGCTTGTCAATGATTTCAAGTATAATACGGGCGTGGATTTGGGACTGAAGGACAACAGCATAAAGGCATCGTCGCTTGCACGGGATATACTTGAACTGTCGCGCAATTCACTGCTCGTCAACTTCAGATATATGGACAGGGCCATTTCTAATCTGGCCTTCGAGGAGGCAAAGGACATTACCTTCGAGACCGACGGCGCGGGCCTTTTTTACGACCCTTGGTTTGTGCTTTCGCAGTACAGGTATGAGCAGAACGTTATCACAAGAGACATGCTCCATACCTATCTCCACTGCATATTCTGCCACAGCTTCATAGGCCGAGATGTCGATGCGCCCAGATGGGACCTTGCCTGCGACATAGCGGTGGAAAACATAATAAACGAACTCCGGGCACCATGTGTAAGGGCGCAGAGGGAAAAACAACAGGCCGCCACAATCGACCTTCTCAAAAACGAAATAGGTATGCTGACGGCCGAGCGGATATACAAATGGCTCAGAGACAGCAAGCTTGAAGACGAAGAGATACTGAGGGAAAGACAGAACTTCAAGGGCGACGGTCACGGCCTCTGGTACGGCGAGAGCGACAAGAACGCGAAGGTAAACAAAAATGTAAAGCTCCGTAAAATCTGGGAAGAGGTTTCAAAGCGCATGCAGGTTGAGCTTGAAACCATGAACAGCGACAGCGGCATACTTGTACAGAACCTCAAGAGCCTCAACAGGACCAGACGCTCGTACTCGGATTTCCTCAGACGTTTTGCCGTCCACGGCGAAGTGATGCAGATATCCGACGACGAGTTTGACAACAACTACTACATTTACGGTCTGGACACCTACGGCAACATGCCGCTTATAGAGATGCTCGAATACTCCGAGCAGAAGAAAATAAAGGAATTTGCGATAGCTATCGACACCTCCGGCTCCGTCAAGGGCGAAGTGGTCGAAAAATTCATACAGCATACGTACGACATTCTTTCCAAAGAGGAGAATTTCTTCAGCAAGATAAACGTACATATTATCCAGTGCGACTGCGTTATCCGCGACGTTGCGGTTATCCGCTGCAGGGAGGATTTCGAAAAATATATCGAGACGCTGACACTCAAAGGTTTTGAGAAAACGGATTTCAGACCGGTGTTCGAATTCTTGACGAAAAGATCCGCGACCGGGAGCTTACGGAACTGAAAGGGCTGATTTACTTTACGGACGGAAAAGGTATCTTTCCTCTCAAAGGTCCCAGGTACGAAACGGCTTTCATACTGCACAGCGACGGTTATGAGGAACCCGAAGTGCCCGTGTGGGCAATGCATATGACAATACCGGAGGACGACATACTCGATGGACGCTTTTCAAATTGAAAACGGAATACTGACGATAGATAACGGAGTGGAGTATCTCGAGTCCGAGAAGTTCGCAGAGCGCGAGGATATTGTGAAGGCCGTGCTGCCGGAAGGCCTGAAACATATTTCCATCGCGTGCTTCACGTCATGTTTGAACCTTAAGGAGATTAATGTGCCTTCAACCGTCAAAAGCATAGACGACGGCGCGTTTCTTTCGTGCGGGGCTCTTGAGAACATAGATTTTCCCGAAGGCCTTGAGGAGATAGCTGACCTCGCGTTTCAGGACACCGGACTTTTTCGTGTGACGGTTCCGGCCACGGTTAAAAGAATAGGCGAAGAGGCGTTTTTCGAATGTCCGAATCTTGAAGAGGCGAACGTGCTGGGTGCAGACACGATTATAGGCGACGACGCGTTTGCCAGCGACTACGCGCTTATAAGGGGCTATATGGCACCGGGCTATCCGCAAAACGAAATGCCGGGATCGGAGCTTCTCTATTCCCTGCTGTGGGCGACATGCCCCGAAAGACACACGGCCGAAGTAACGGCCAGGGCCGAGAAGTTCATACGCGAAAACGAGATGCTGGTCATGGAGCGGATACTCAAGTACAACAACACGGCAGCCATGACCGCCATATCCAGAAGGCATCTGATAGGTAATGACAGAATAGACAAATACGTGCGCATGGCCAACGAGAACGGCTTTACGGAACTTACGGCACTTCTGATAAAAGCAAAGGAAACAAGAAAAACACTTGAGGAGGAATTCGAACTTTGAATATCCGGGACGCAAAACAGCAGATTAAAAATGCCATGCAGGCCTATTTCACATGCGACGAATACGGCAACTTCAAAATACCGCCGGAAGAACAGCGCCCGGTATTTCTCGTGGGGCCTCCGGGCATAGGCAAGACCGCGATAATGAAACAGATAGCCGACGAAATGCAGGTGGGACTTGTCACCTACTCCATGACTCATCATACAAGGCAGTCCGCGCTCGGCCTTCCGCTCATAGTAAAGAAGAACTACGGCGGCAGCGAAGTGTCCGCGACCGAATACACGATGAGCGAAATCATCGCGTCGGTTTACGACATGATAGAAAATGCCGACGCCAAAAGAGGCATCCTTTTTCTCGACGAGATAAACTGCGTTTCGGAGACGCTCACGCCGACGATGCTGCAGTTTCTGCAGTACAAGACCTTCGGCGCACACAAGGTTCCGGAGGGCTGGATAGTCGTGACCGCGGGAAATCCGCCCGAGTACAACAGGTCGGTACGCGAGTTCGACATAGTGACCTACGACAGACTCAAGAGGATAGATGTAGAGCCGGACTATGCCGCCTGGAAGGAGTACGCTCTCAGGCGCGGTGTTCACCCGGCGGTGCTCACCTATCTTGACGCAAAAAAAGACCGCTTCTACAAGGTCGAGGCGGACGTTGACGGCAAGAGATTCGTAACCGCAAGAGGCTGGGTCGATCTGAGCGACATGATTTATCTCTACGAGGAAAACGGCATCGAAGTCGACAAGATGCTGACGGTCCAGTATCTTCAGGACAAGGAGACGGCAGAAGACTTTGCCACATATTACGATATCTTCAACAAGTACAAGAGCGACTACAAGATAGACCTTATCCTTGACGGAAAGGCCCCGAAGGATATCTGTGAAAGAGCATCCGCGGCCCCGTTTGACGAAAGACTGAGCATACTCGGCCTGCTGCTAGACAATGTGAACGCAGACATGCGAAGGACCATGCAGAGCGAGGATATGATTTCATCGCTTCTGAAAGACCTCAGGGAGGTAAAGGAAGGGAAAACCCTAGGCGAGGAAATAAAGGGAGAAGAAGCATCGATGCGCCGCGACCAGCTGCGGGGCATACTTACTCCGGAAAGAAGATACGTCTATGACGGGGTTCTGGCGTTTCTGAACAGACATGAAAAGAACGGCGATGATTTCAATACCATAAAAGCCGATTACGACGCTCTTGTGGCCGACATGAAAAAATCTGCGGGTGAAGCTTCTTCAAAGCTTGAAAATCTGTTCCGGTTTGCCGGAGAAGTATGGCAGGACGGATCGGAAATGCTCATAATAGTAACCGAGCTTACGATAAGCCACTACGCATCGAGATTCATAGCTAGATACGGCTCTGACGAGTACTACAGACACAGCGACGAGCTGATGTTCTATGAACGAAATACCGAAATAATCAAGGAACTCCAACAGATGGAGCTTTGACAGATACAGCGAGTTAAAAGAGAGACTCTCCGAACCGGAGAGCCTCTTTTTTGGTTGTGTTATTTTGATTTTGACCTTTTCGGGAAATACCTATCAGAAGAATTCGCCGGGTACTTCGATTTCGAGGTCGCTTACAGGGAAGGAGCAGCAGGGATGAATATATCCGTACTCCTTGTCTGCCCAACGGCGCAGTTCGTTGTCTTGAGGAATGAACACTTCGCCCTTGAGGAGTCTTGAACGGCACCAGCCGCACTCGCCGCTGCGGCAGCGTGAAGGAGCCTTGATGCCTGCACGCTCGAATGCCACTAAAACGGGCTCGTTTGCGCTTGCCTTGATGTCGTACTCGTTCGGACCCTGTTTGACTTTGATTGAGAAGGTCTGGTCCTTTGCCTTTGCGGGATAGCCTTCGCATTCCCAAGGAGTCTTTGTAACATCGATGAGCTTTCTGCGGAAGAGTCTCTCGGGGATCTTGAGCTTCTTGAGCTCGGGCTTGAGGAAGTTGTACATTCCCTCGCTGCCGCAGAGGAATACTGAATACTCGCCTTCGGCGGGAGCATACTTCTTTATGAGCTTGGCATCGATAAATCCGTTTTCATAGCCGTCCTTCTTCTCGTCGGAGAGTACATGTACGACTTTGAACTTATCCGGGCACTCGGCTGCGATTGCGTCGAGTTCATCCTTGAACAGGATGTTGGCTTCGTCGACAGAACCGAACAGAAGAGTGAGATTGAAATCTTCAATTCCGTCACGGATTGCTTCGGCCATGGAGAGGAACGGAGTGATTCCGCTGCCGCCGGCAAGGCCTATGACTGTCGGAGCGTCACGAAGGTCTTCATAGTAGAAGAAGCCCTGGGGTGAGGAGGAGATAATCTCATCGCCGACTTTGAGCTCGGCAAGGAGCTTGTCAGCGACAAATCCGCCGGGATTTGCTCTTACGGTGATTGCATATTTGCCTTCAAGCGCCTTTTTCGGGGATGAGCACAGAGAGTAGCTTCTGGTTACGAGGCTGCCGTCTATGGGGAGCTTGAGGTTGATATACATACCTGCGCGGAAATACGGGAGAGGCTCGCCGTCTTTGCTCTTGAGAACAAAGGTCTTTGCGTTTGCCGTGCCGCGGTCGATTATCTCATCGACGATGAGCGCGCAGTAATCGGGATGCAGTTTCTTTGCATTCTCGTTGATTTTGAAGGTACCGTCAACTTCCTTCGCGGGAGCTGCCTGAATAGCCTGCTCACGGACCTTCTTCATGTTTTTGAACTTAAGCATATCGAACTTGCCGATAAGACCTATTTTTACACCAAGATCAGGCATTACTTGTTACCTCCTTCTGCATCAAGAATTCTGATAGCGGTTTTTGCCATCAGCTGACCGCAGATAACAGCGGCCGAATAGCCGTCGCTGCGGGGACCGGCTGCACCGATAGGACGAAGGCCCTTGATCGGGTAGTCGGTTGCGAGCATCTGCATACGTGCCATCATGCCGTCCCAGTCGGCTGCTTCGTAACCGTATACGGAGCCTTCGGGAACGCCGAGATAACGTGCGAATGTCCACGGGGATGCGACTTCCATCTCTTCGATGTGACCGGTGAGGTCTACGCCCATCTTCTCCTTGACTGTTCTGAGCATCTTCTTGGCGCCTTCGTTCTTGAACTTGAAGTAGTCTTCCTGAGAAAGATCATTCCAGTCAACGGGAGCACCGAAGGTGGTGAATGAGCATACGCAGGTGCCCTTGGGTGAGAACTCCGGCTGAACGATGTTGTAGCAGAGGAATATGGAGTAGTCGTTTGTCTTCATACCGCCCTGGATGTTCTTGTATTCAACAACGGAATCCGCGGTGCCGGGCATGAATGTGTTGTAGTCCTTGATTCCGAGCTCTTCCGCGCTCTTGTCGCAGCAGAAGTAAGCTGTGTACATACGTCCGCCCATTCTGCGGTTACGTGCGGCAACAAGCTTCTTTTCACGCTCGGGAACGAGCTCCTTCGGCATCATCTTGCCGTAGATGATATCCGGGTTGATGTTCGCAAGAACATAGTCGCAGTCGACTGTGCCGAGATTTGTCTTGACGCCGCAGCATCTGTCGCCGTCGAAGACGAACTCTTCGGCTCTGCAGTTGAACCATACATCGCCGCCCAGTTCTCTGAAGCGCTCAATCATTGCGGTTGAGTACTGGTGAGAGGTGTGCTCGGGAATATATGCGCCGCGGGAAACATACTTGTGAACCATTGCGGCATAGTGGATGAAAGCAAGATGCTCCATGTCAACGCCGAGATATGACCAGTAGATTGAAAGAATATCCTGGCACTTCTGCGGGAGCTTGAGAGCGTCAAATACTTTCTTTGTCGGGTATGCGCCGGTACGGAGCATATCCGGGTACTCGGTCTGGAGAACCTTGGTGTCCGGGTTGCCGTTGCTGGCGGTGGTGTATGCGATACCGTCGAGAACTTCCTGGAAGAGGTCAAAAAGCTTTACCATCTTCTCGCGTGAACCGGGTACGTATTTCTCCATTGCGTCGATGAAATTGTCAATGCCTGCAGGCATTACAACGTCCATCGGGGAGCCGTCGCTGTACTTTGAAATGCAGCGGTAGCAGTCGGGGCACTCAAGCCATTTGATGTCGACACCGTAATAGTTAAGAATGTTACGGATATCACCGGGATTGTCCGCGGGACCGTAGTCGCACAGCTCATGGAGTGAGGGCTCGATTTCGAATCTGCCTCTTCTGAAGCTTGAAGCGGCACCGCCGGGCAGGTTGTGCTTTTCAATCAGAAGAGTCTTTTTGCCGTTTAACTGGCAATGCAGGGCCGCAGACATACCGGCGTTGCCGGCACCTACGACCACAACATCATATTTTGCCATATAAAATCTCCTTTCAGATTATTTTTTTCTGGTTAGGTCAGAAGGATTTCCGACCAGTATTAAAATTATATCATCAAAGAAAAGTGCCAACAATATGGGATTTTAACGGAATATTTATATGTCTATTGTGCAAAATAGGACAAACTCCGTACTGGTCTTTTTTCAACCAGACCAGAGGGATTCCGGCGCGCGGAAATCGAACAAAAATATGGACGAAAAGGCACATTGTGTCGTATAGTGAAAATAAGGAAAAGCCGCCGGGAGGAGATGATTTTGTGGCGAAAAAGGCAAAGAAAACGAAAGAGGAGCTTGAGGCCGAAAAGAAGGCCAGAGACGAGCGCGTGAAGGAAAACCTTAAAGCTGCCCTGATCGAAACGGCTGTTATAGCGGGGCTGGCGGTTGCGCTTGTAGTGGCCGGACTGTGCAACAAGGCCAGGTTTCTCAAGTGAAGAAAGTATATTCTTCCGAACAGGAATATCAGAAGATGCTGCGCGCAAGGAGCATGCTCAACAGGGGCGCTGTTCTCGACAGCGAAGAGTGCGGCTGTTTTTTCTGCCTGCACATGTTCAAACCCGGAGATGTGGAAAACTGGGGCGAGGACGGTCAGACAGCGAGATGCCCCTACTGCGGTGTGGATTCCGTGCTGCCGCAGAGTACGGACTACGACCTTGACGATAAACTGCTGCTGCGGATGAAGGAGTACTGGTTTTGATGGAAATTGGAAACGGTTATGTTCTCACCGGAACGGTGAAGGCCGGCTACGGTGTGACAACGTATGTGTTTTCCGACAACGAACCCGCGCCGTACACGAGCGAAGTGAAGGTGACGGTTTCACCCTGGTTCGGCGATAGCGGCAGCGTCTGCGCTCTTGACAGGGAGACTACCCTTATCAACTCATGCGAGGTGAAAATCTCGTACGATGCGGAAAACAGCTATGCCTCGTTTGTCTCTGGAGACCGGCAGCTGCTCGTTGCGGCAAGCAACACGGATACGGAGACCTGGTTCGACATTCTCGACAGGCTGACACGCTGCCCAATTGAGGAAAAATAAACGCTGTTTTAATCACGCCCTGCCGGAAGGCAGGGCGTTTGCCGTATCCGTATGCCGAAAGACGGCAGAAAAAGGCACATCTTGACGTTTCCGGAAAAAATATCCGTTCCGCGATGATAATTTTACCCTCTGCCGCGGGCTAGTATATGAGGAACAATAATCATAACGGCCAGGGAGGGTATTAAAATGACGGATAAATCCACAATATATGTGTACTGCAAAACGGTGAAGAGCCAGGGAACGGTTACGGGACTTTACAACCACAACGAAAGGCAGAAGGAGGAGTATCTGTGCAACGGGAATATTGACCCGGCGAGAACGGATATGAATTTCAGCATCATCAAATGCGAAAGACCGTACATGGACTCTGTTAATGATGCGATGAGATATGCCCGCAGATTTAACTCCAACACGGTAATTCTTATAGACGGACTTGTAAATATAACCGAAAGCGAATGGTCGAAATCACTTGATGCAGAGGAAATCGGAAAGGTATTTTCTTATGCGCTGAAATATATGACGGAGAGATTCGGCGAAGCGAACTTCATTTCGGCGGTTGTGCACATGGATGAGACCAGACCGCATATGCACTTTGAATTCATACCGGTATATGAGCGCAACGGGCGCTGGTCATTCTGCTTCTACAGAAGAATGCAGGAACTGTACGGAACCGGTCCGTATATGTTCAGAAGATTCAAGCTTGACTTCGAATCGTACATGATGGAAATGTATCCGATAGGACCCGGCAGAGCCGGTACCGGCAGAAGAGCGGAACCCATGGAAATTTTCAAAGCAAACCCCGTGATGTTCAGAAGATACCTTGACATGTACGACGCCGTAGATGCAGTTGACTCAATCGACCATGAGAAAAAAGTCGCAGATGCGATGATGCTCTACAACAGGATAGCCGAACAGCTGGCAAACGAGATGCTGTTAAAACGCAGCGAGATAATGAGACGCGATGCCGAGATAGAAAACCTGAGGGCTTACTATGACAGATATCTGAGCGAATTTGAAATAAACGACGGTCTGAGAAAAACCGTCGAGGAATACGAACGGCGGGTGGAAGAGCAAAAGAGAATAATCGGGCTTATCCCGGAGCCGTATCTCGAGCAGGCGAAAAGGAAAATAGAGGCCGAAATCGCTTCGGAGATAAGCGTCTGATGCAGCGCAGCAACCGAATTTTGCCGATTTTTGTAGAAATTTAAGCAATATTGGTGTAATATGTTTGAAAAGATTATCTCAAGGAGGAATTGAAGTGAAAAAGCTGTTGATTCTTCTGCTCGCCGCGGCCGAACTTGCCGCAGGCGGCACATGCGCACACGACTGGAAAGACGCGACTTGCACGGAACCCAAGACCTGCGCCGTTTGCGGACAGACCGAAGGCGAAGCGCTGGGACATGACTGGGAAGAGGCTACGCTCCGCACACCGAAGACATGCAAAGTCTGCGGCGCGACAGAGGGTGACACTCTCGCATCAGAGATTACATGCGACGACCTTACAAGCCCGTACCATCCCGGCAAGCCGAAAATGTGGAAGAAGGCCACAGTTGTCGACGGCAAGCTCGAACCGGCAAAATACAACTCCATCATGTTCAGACCCTGCCTCAAGGGCGGCACCGGCGGAATCTATTTCAAGATAGTCCCGACCGATGATCTTGTCGTGAAAATAGACGGCCAGGAGACCACGGATTTCACGTACACTTACGGAAACCTTGTTCTCAACCAGTCGCTGATCGACTCGCTTGACAAGGGCATCAGAATACTTGAAGTGTACTCGACCGGAGGGAATTTCTGGGATGCTTTTGTGGTCATGGATATCGATGATCTGGAAGCGCACATCGCGGATGTAACCGACGGACAATAAGAACCGATATATTCATCGTGCATATCTTCCGCACCGATACGGGAGATATGCATTTTTTTCTGGAGGAAGACGAAAATGGAATTTCGATATGCGCAGAGACAGGACACCTCCCTGATTCTGCAGATGATAAAGGAGCTCGCGGATTACGAACATATGTTAAACGAGGTTGTGGCCGACGAGGCGACGCTTGAGGACTGGCTGTTTGACAGGAAAAAGGCGGAAGTCATATTCGCACTCGGGGACGGGAAGGAAGTCGGATTTGCACTGTTCTTCCACAACTTCTCAACGTTTCTCGGAAGAGCCGGGATATACCTCGAGGATCTGTACGTCAGACCCGAATACAGAGGACGGGGCTATGGCAAGGGCCTTATTGAAAAGCTCGCGTCGATAGCGCTTGAAAGAGACTGCGGCAGACTGGAATGGGCCTGCCTCGACTGGAACAAGCCCAGCATAGATTTCTATCTGTCGCTCGGAGCCGAGCAGATGAGCGACTGGACGGTATACAGACTCGCGGGAAAAACGCTTGAAAATGCGGGAAACGGAGGCAAAAACGATGAGTAGGAAACTGCTGGCGGGGCTGCTGGTTATGATTGCGCTGTGCGTGCTGTTTCTGCAGATAGATACGCCGGAAATAAAGGCGCCGCAGCCGGTATCCGGCGCCGCGGCCGAGCCGGAAGTCAACGACGGCACGCAGGGAGTATACGCCGGAGCCGAAGAGGACTACGCGGAAAAGGCAATCGAGCTTGCCAAAAGGGAAATTGACGTCCTGAAAAAGCTGGGCCTTCTCAAGCCGGAAATAGCTTTTGACGACAATGCCGGATATTATACCAACGAAGCGCCGGAGGTTACCCTTGACAGATATTTCTACGGCAGGACTCTTCCGGAAAGATATGAGCTAAGAGGCGGCAATGAAAAATACTATCTCGATGTGATGATTGACAAATCAAGCGAAAAACTCATCTTTGCGTCCATTGAAGCTATTGCGGACGAGAGTCTCGAACCGGTGAGCGAAGAGAACTTTGACGGCCAGACATGGAAATTCTACGACAATTTCTCGGATATTGTTCCGGAGGACATGACAGTCGGACGGTTCTGCGATATCCTCGGCGATTACTGGGGCTTCGGACCCTACAGCTTCATGGACAGATACGACGATGCCTACAGCATGGACATGGACGCGCCCGAGGGCACGACACTTATCGGGGACCTGCCGAACGGCAACTACTTTGCAAGCGTAATATACGAAGGAGACCAGGAAGGTGTCCCGATGTATGTCCAGGCGATGCAGTTTCCCGGAAGAGTATGCCTGACCTTCGGCGAAAGCCATGCGGTCGGATGATTCCGGCACCGAAATACAGACAGCATATAACGGCCGTGTCCGAGAGGGCGCGGCCTTTTGGTTATTATAGACATTTTCGAAGAATCATTTTCATACAAGCGAATAATTGAGAGCGGAAGATTGGCGATGGTATAATCAAAAACAGGAATATTAATTTTCAATAATATAACAGGAAGGAAGATACGATGGCTGACACAAAATACACAGACAAAATGTGGCAGGACGAGTATGACAAATGGGTCAATCACATGACACCCAGAGACGTCATCGACCCGGATTACAAGTATGACGAAAATCCGCGCCCGCTCATCCAGAAACTCGGACTGCACATTACGGACCGCATGTTCATCAAGGAAATCAAGGCGGACGATCCCGAGTATGTCGGTCTAGCCCCGTGGATAACGGACGAGATGGCCGAAGTCGCTCTTGCGATGGAAATGCGGAAGATGTATACCGCGGAATCTCTGGCGGCGGAGATGAAGAGGGATACCGAGGAAATCCGCGAAATACTCGAAAAACTGGAATACGAAGGACTGTGCGAGATAGACTTCGGCAATCCGAAGAAGGAAAAGATGTACTATCTGGTTCCGTTCATAGTCGGAAGCGGAGAGTGGATGGGCCTTTCGCCGCACCATGACGTATCAAAGGAAGCCATACTGCTGTTTGACCGCATGGCGTTCATGCCGCTGAACGGAACGAGCAAGTTCATTCCGCCCGGAGGTTCCGGAAAAGGAATGCATGTCATTCCGGTCGAATCGGCAATCGAAAACAACGCAGAGGCAATAGACATCGAGCATATTTCGCACTGGCTGAAGAAATACGACGGCAAATACGCCGTGGCTCCGTGCGTATGCAGAAAATCCCGCATGATGCTCGACGAGACGGACGGCGACGACATAGAGGATATGTGCATCGGCCTCGGCGACATAGCCCAGTATGTGGTTGAGACGGACAGAGGCCGCTATGCGACATACGACGAGATAATCAGCATTCTGAAAAGAGCCGAGGAAAAAGGCTTCGTTCACCAGATAACCAACCTCGACGGCCCGTCGAAGACTATCGCCATATGCAACTGCAATGTCAACACATGCAACGCGCTGAGGTCATCCATGTTCTTCAACACGCCGAATATGTCGAGATCCGCGTTCGTGGCGCATGTCGACAAAGAAAAGTGCGTGGCCTGCGGAAAGTGCGTCGAGATCTGCCCCGCCGGAGCTACAAGACTCGGACAGAAGCTGTGCACTCTGAACGGAGAGGTCACCTATCCTCAGCATGAACTGCCGGACGACAACGAGTGGCCGATTGAAAAGTGGACTCCGAACTACCGCTACGACAACAGGACCAACTGCCATGACACCGGTACCTCCCCGTGCAAGACGGCCTGCCCCGCACACATAGCGATTCAGGGATATCTGAAACTCGCGGGCGAAGGCAAATATGCCGAAGCGCTCGAGCTCATCAAAAAGGACAATCCGTTCCCGGCGGTCTGCGGAAGAGTGTGCAACAGACGCTGTGAGGACGCCTGCACAAGAGGCTCAATAGACGACCCCGTAGCCATCGATGCCGTCAAGAAGTACATTGCGGATCTTGACCTCGATGCGAAGACCAGATACATACCGAAGCCGAATCCGAGAAAAATGACGCCCGGCACTTTCAAGGACAAGATAGCCATCATAGGCGCCGGACCCGCCGGCCTTTCCTGCGCGTACTATCTCGTTGAACTCGGCTACGCCCCGACCGTATTCGAAAAGAATCCGCTTCCCGGCGGAATGATGAGGTACGGTATTCCCGAATATAAACTCGAGAGAAAGGTCATAGACGCTGAAATCGACGTGCTCAGGGAGATGGGTGTGGATATCCAGTGCGGCGTGGAGGTCGGAAAGGATATTACCATCGGCCAGCTCCGCAAGAAGGGATATAAAGGCTTCTGCCTGGCTATCGGCGCACAGGCCGGTGCCAGACTCGGCGTTGAGGGCGAAGACCTCAAGGGCGTGTTCTCAGGAGTAGAATTCCTTCATGAAATCGCCGAAGGGAAGAAAGTCAAAATCGGCAAAAACGTTATCGTAATCGGCGGCGGAAACGTTGCAATGGACGTCGCAAGATGCGCCAAGCGCCTCGGTGCCGACAAGGTTACGGTCGCGTACCGCAGAACGGAAAAGGATATGAAGGCTTCCCCGCTCGAAATCAAGGAGGCAAGGGAAGACGGAGTGGAATTCATATTTGAGCACAAGCCGGTCAGGATAATCGGCAAGGACGGCAAAGTGACGGCTTTTGAATTCGACAAGGGAGAAATCCCCTGCGATACCGTCATCGCCGCCATAGGACAGAAGGTCGACCTCGGCGCCATGAAGCTCGGCGATGCGGTAATAAATGAAAACGGAACCGTTGCGGCGGCAGAACTGACGTACCAGACTGCGCAGAAGGACATATTTGCGGTCGGAGACGTACAGACCGGACCCAGGTTTGTGATTGACGCCATTGCCGCGGGACGCGAGGCTGCGATTTCGCTTCACAGATTTGTCCGCCCGTCGGCTTCGCTCACGCTCGGACGCAACAGACGTGATTTCATTGAGCTTGACAAGGACAACATCGCCGTGAGCCCGGCAATGATAAAAGGACCGAAACGCCAGATTGAAGGCACTGGAACTCTCACCGAAGAGCAGGTCAAAAACGAGGTGTCGAGATGTCTGGGCTGCGGCGCCACTGTCGTGGACCCGAACAGATGCATAGGCTGCGGCCTCTGCACGACAAAATGCATGTTTGACGCCATCCACCTCGAAAGGGATCTTCCGGAATGCGGAGAGCTTGTCCCCCGCGAGGACGGAAACAAGGTTATGCTTCCGTATATGGCAAAACGCGCCGCAAAGATTGCCGTCAAGAAGATAACGGCAAAGAAATAAGGGCATAATGCCGGTATGGCCGCTGCAGACCGCAGCGGCCTTTCCGTATGTGCAGCGCGGCATTGCGGCGGCACGCGAAAAAATGTATAATGAAAAAAGAAATCCGCTCATGGACGGACGGCTGACCGCGGGCGTGAAAAGGAGTCTATATTATGACGGACATCATAGAAAAAATATCCCTCGGAGGATTTTTGCAGAAAATACACATAAGAACCGATGACGAGAGCAAACCGGTGCTGCTGTTTCTCCACGGCGGACCGGGCGTCTGCAACCGCCATACCATAATGCAGGACCATGCCGATCTTCTCGATACATTCACAATCGCGACATGGGACCAGAGAGGAAGCGGCGGCTCGTACAAGGGACTGAAGAAAGAAACTCTTACCATCGAAAGACTCACGGACGATGCCGCGGAGCTTGTCGAATGGCTTTGCAGAAGATTCGGCAAGGATAAGATTTTCGTTATAGGCGGAAGCTGGGGCAGCGAACTCGGTACCTGGCTTTCGAAAAGATACCCGGAACATATAGCGGCTTTTGTCGGTTTCGGACAGGTGGTGGATATTACGCTCAACGAACAGCTCAGCTGGGAGTTCAGCCTGAGCGAGGCGGAAAAAGCCGGGGACGCCAAGGCCGTGGCAACGCTTAAGGAAGTCGGACCGCCGGTGAAAGGGTGCTACAAAGGCGGATACTACGACGGCATGATGAAGCAGAGAAAGATCATGATGAAATACGGCGGGTATTCCCAGAACGCAAAAAAACGCAGCTATTTTGACGCACTCGTAAAGCCGATGCTTCTGTCAGGCGAGTACAGCTTCGAAGACCTCGTAGGAATAGTCAAAGGGCACAAGGTAGTGCTCGAAACGATGTGGCCGGAAATAGGCGAGACGAATTTCAACGAGACTTGCACACAGTTTGATGTGCCCGTCTACATACTTGACGGCAGGCTGGATATGAATACGCCGTCGTCGCTTGTACAGGACTGGTTCGACAGCATAAAGGCGCCGGACAAGGAACTCGTCTGGTTTGAAAATTCCGGGCACAATCCCATGGGTGACGAAGGCGAGAAGTTCAAGGCGGTTTTAAGAGAAAAGCTATTAAAAGTTAAGGAAAAGGAAAACTGCAGAATATAAGACGCCCGCCGGGCGATGAAACAATGGAGGTATTTCATGAAAGACATATTGCTGGTCATTGATATGCAGAATGACTTTATCGACGGCAGCCTCGGAACAAAGGAAGCGGTTGAAATCGTACCGAAGGTAATCGAAAAAATAAAGGGTTTTGACGGAACCGTACTGTTCACGAGAGACACGCATTTCGACAATTATTTGGAGACGCAGGAAGGACGCAATCTGCCCTATGTGCACTGCATAAAGGGGACCGAAGGCTGGCAGATCCAGAAAGACATAGATGCCCTCAGAACGACGGAGCCTTTCGACAAGCCAACGTTCGGAAGCACCGAACTCGGAGAGGAACTGCGCAGAATCGATGCTTCGGAGGGAATATCCTCCGTTACTCTCATCGGCCTGTGCACGGATATCTGCGTCATTAGCAATGCTATGCTCGTCAAGGCGTTTCTGCCCGAGGTGCCCGTCATTGTGGACAGAGAATGCTGCGCCGGGGTAACTCCCGAAAGCCATGACAACGCGCTTGCGGCAATGCGCATGTGCCAGATAGACGTCGGAGATTGATTGTGGATAATAGTACGCAACAAACGAAGACAACAAAAAAGGAGCACAGATTCCGCGACGGCATTTTCCGCACTCTTGTTTCGGTTGTCTTTCTGTATATTCTTGGAACAATTCTGGCAGGCAGCATTGATTATGGACTGACTCCGGTGACGGAGAACTCTCCGGAATGGGAGACTATAGTCAAGTATTTCTATTTTATAGCGTTCTGGGTGTTTATACTGCTTGCGGTGCTGCTGGTGAAGAGACACAGGCCGTTTCTTAAAAAGCTCGGGCCCAAAAGCGGCAATACGCTGAAGCTTTCCGCGCTCGGCGCGCTTCTGGGTTTCGGGATGAATGCGCTGTGCATCCTTTTCGCGTGGCTCAACAAAGATATTTCGCTTACCTTCAAGGGCGGCGCCGCCGGAATGTTCATTCTGGCGTTTCTGGCAGTGATGATACAGAGCGGAGCGGAAGAGATAACCTGCAGAATGTATATTTTCCAGAGGCTGAAGATGACATATCCCTTATGCATAGTGTCCATTATTATGTCATCGCTGCTTTTCGCGGCGGCTCATCTTGTGAATAACGGAATCAATGTTCTGGCGATAGTCAATATTTTCATTATAGGAGTGTTCTACGCGCTCATCATCTATTATTTCGATGCGCTGTGGTTCACGATTTTGCATCACACGGTATGGAATTTTACGCAGAACATTGTTTTCGGACTGCCGAACAGCGGACAGACTACCGCATTGCACATATTCGAGCTGGACAATTCTCTCGTGTCAAACTCCTTCTTCTATGATGCGGCGTTCGGGGTTGAGAAGACGTACTTCGTTCTGGTTGAGTTTCTTCTGGCAATCGGAGTTGTCATATTCATAGGCGAAAAGAGAAGGGCAAAAGGCATTCTTCCGAAAGCACTCGAAAAAGCGGAAGCTGCGGCGGAGCAACAGCCAGATGCCGAGACGGCATGACACAAAAGAATAATAATCCAAAAAATAACCGGCTAAGCAATTTTGCTTAACCGGTTATTTCGCGAAACGGATCAGATTTTTCCTTTTTTGTACAGCGTTCTGGCAAGCAGTATCGCAAGAACGGCAAGTACGGGGAGAATCAGAGGATATACGGATGAAAGTTTCGGAATCGCTATAAACAGCGCCGCGGCCAGAAGGATTATCGGGAGACCGACTTTCGGGCACTTGGAAATATATGCAACCATCATTCCTCCGAAAAGTGAGGGGAGAACGTTGTTGAATGCCGGAGCGAGAGCCTCGTTCGAGAAGACCGGAGTCAGAGGAACCATTAGCACAACGAAGAGAATGATAATCAGGCAGGTAACGATGGAGCTGATTGCGATGGCGATTGTGGATATTACATCGCCTTCTTCCGTTCCCTGTACGACCTCCATGGAATCCATTGCGTTTACGGCCACGGGAACCTTGAGGTTCGCCATATTGCCGGTAATGAATCCGAGATAGCTTCCGCCCGCACCGAGCATCGGCATGTAAGTGAAGGCTTCCACTATACCGACGGTCCAGTATACGGGAATGACGCCTATCGCCGCAGCGAGGAGCTGCTTCCAGGTGGGCCATGCGTCAAAGTATATGCTGGTCACTATGGGGAAGAGATAAATGAAGAAATAGACACCTATAAACCAGCGTCTGCCGCTGCGGTGTATGCCTTCTGTGTAATCGCTTAATTTCATGACTTTATCTCCCCTTTCAATGTATTACCGCACTGAGCGGAATAGCGGCCGCCATGGCAAGAACCATGCAGATTGGAAGTGCATAGTCGTTGAGCCAGGTCCATTTGAATTTCTTGAGACAGTATCCGCATATGCACATTACAAGTGCTGAAATCACCAGCACGAGTGCGGATACACGGCCTTCGGCGTTTACCGTGACGCCGGACAGACCGTTGCCGACAAACGTGGCGATAAGGCCGAAGAATATGGCGTTGATGAAGTGCTCGCCCCAGGCCTTGTCCTTGGCACCGACACCCTGAACCCTGTTGAGGGTGGATTTGCAGAACGCGGGAATCAGAACAAGACCGGTGGTAATGCCTAAAGTCATTATCCAGGCAATTGTGGAGAACTGCTGGGCGGTAAGCTCGTTGCCGAGGGAGGTGCCGAGCGCGGCTGCCGCGGTTCCGGCGGCGGAGAGTTCATATACTATGGCTCCGACGACGGAGAGCCTGAGCCAGGGCAGAGGAACGCCGAGCGTGCCGGAAAGAGTGATGATGCCTATGCCGATGGCAACTGCCGGAGCAATTGAAAACAGAGCTGCCGTGGTGGCAACTTTTTTAAGCCTTGATTTGTCGAAGCCCAGTTCCAGGGCATGCCGCCAGGCTTTGCGAAGGAAAACCACGGATTGCAGCATAACCGCGCAGACGGCAAGACCGGCCAGGATATACAGCAGAGGGTGATTTACACTGAAGGTTTTGTCCAAAGAATCACAGCCTTTCATATTAATATGGAACAATCATACTATAAGTTCCGCATAAAGACAAACAGTTTGAGACCCGTTCATTATTCGGGGCGACACAATCGTTGACAAACCATTTTGCTTTGGATAATATCTGCATATACGGAGCGCATATTAGCTGCCGCGGGCTTGAAGCGGATATTAATGGAAGGAGTGCGCTTTTTTGATATGAAGTACGATTTTACATCCATACTGGAAAGAAAAGGAATCGACTCTCTTGCAACGGATCATATTCCGTTTGAGGACGGAAAGGTAGATGAAGGGTTCTCGGTTATCCCCATGTGGATAGCGGACATGTCCTTCCCCGTTGCCCCCTGTGTTCAGGAAGCCATTCAAAAAAGAATGGAAATGCCGAACTACGGCTATTTTGAACTGACGGATGAGTATTACGACAGCATAATACACTGGCATGAACTGATGAAGGGCGATGCCGGAATCACGAAAGAAAACATAGGCTATGAAAACGGCGTGCTCGGCGGAGTGGCATCGGCGGTGCTGAGCCTGACCTGCCCGGGAGACAAGGTGCTGATTCACAGTCCGACCTATGTCGGCTTCACTTCAACTCTTGAGAATATAGGAAGACCGATAGTCCACTCGCCTCTCGTAAGGGACGAAAGCGGAGTATGGCGTATGGACTTTGAGGATATGGACCGCAAGATCCGCGAGAATAACATAAAGCTGGCGGTTTTCTGCTCGCCGCACAATCCGTCCGGACGTGTCTGGGAAAAATGGGAAATAGAAAAGGCGATGGAAGTTTACCGCGACAATGACTGCTTTGTCATTTCGGACGAGATCTGGTCGGACATCATAATGCCGGGCAACAGACACATTCCGACCCAGTCGGTGACCGAGGACGCAAAGATGAGAACGGCGGCGTTCTATGCTCCGAGCAAGACCTTCTCGCTTGCCGGGCTTGTGGGTTCGTACCATGTAATCTACAATCCCTACCTGAAGGCAAGAATAGAAAAGCAGGGACTTCTCACCCATTACAACGAATGCAACGTCCTTTCGATGCATGCGCTTATCGGGGCATACAGCGATGAAGGCGAGCAGTGGGCCAGAGAGATGATTTCGGTAATAAACACCAATCTCAATTTCGCGTATGATTTCATCAAAGAGAACTTCGAAGGCGTAAGGGTTATGAAGCCTCAGGGAACCTATATGCTGTATCTCGACTGCGGCGAATGGTGCCGGAAACACGGCGTGACCATTCATGAGCTGCAGCTTCGCGGCATTAGCAAAGGCGTTATCTGGCAGAACGGAGAAGATTTCAAATGGCCGGATACGATACGTATGAATTTCGCACTTCCCGAATCACTCGCAAAAGAAGCGATGTACAGACTTAAAAAATATGTTTTTGTATGAGGAGTAAAGTCATGAGAACAGCACTGACCAATGTAAACGTCCTTACCGGAAGGCTTGATGCTGACGGGAAAATGGAAATGAAGAACGGTACCGTTCTGATCGACGACGGAAAGTTCATCGCGGTATGCCCGGAAAACGCGGACCTTGACGGCTGCAAAGTCAGGGACTTAGGCGGCAAATACATGATGCCGGGGCTCATAAACATGCACGTTCATATAGCTTCGGCGGGCAAACCGTCCAAGCCCAGAGAGAAACCAGTGGACTACAAAAGGATTTTTGATATCCTCACCAAGTTCCCGCTTATTCTGAACGCTTACAGAAAGATGAATGCGTCAAACGCAAGAACCATGTTCCTCAGCGGCGCAACGACAATCCGCACCGTCGGCGGCATACTCGCTTTTGACGGTAAAATAAGGGACGACATACTGTCCGGACGCGCGATAGGTCCGAGAATGCTTGTGGCCAACACCGCGGTTTCGGTACCGGGGGGACATTTTGCGGGCTCGCTTGCGACGGAAGCCACCAGCCCAGAAGAGGCAAGAGCGGACGTAAGAAGGATTGCCGAAACGAATCCAGACCTTATTAAAATAATGGTAACCGGCGGAATCCTGGACGCTCCGGACGAGAACTCTCCCATTACGCTTAGAATGCCTCCGGAAATAGTCGAGGCGGCATGCGACGAGGCACACAAGCTCGGGTATAAGGTTGCCGCCCATGTCGAGAGCAATGAAGGCGTAAAGGTCGCGCTCAGAGGCGGAGTGGATACCATCGAGCACGGCGGAAAGCCCGACGAGGAAATGATGGATCTTTTCAAGAAGACCGGCGCAAGCCTTATCCTCACCCTGTCCCCGGCACTCCCCGGTGCATATATGGGCGTGGGCAACGAACTGTGCCAGAAGCTTTCACTGAAGCTTTTCAAGGACCTTATCGACTGCGCCAAGATGTGCATGGAAAACGGAATCACCGTCGGCTTCGGAACGGACACGGGATGTCCGTATACGACACCCAACAACACCTGGAGAGAGCTGCCGTATCTGGTCAAGTACCTCGGCATTTCCCCCGACAAAGCGCTTAACATGGCCACCGAGGTCAACTCGAAGATACTCGGCAGGGACGATGAGTTCGGTACCATCGAAGAAGGAAAGAGCGCAGACTTCGTCGTGACGGACACAAATCCGCTCGATGACTTCACCGTGCTTAAAAACATTTACATGGTTTCCGTAATGGGCAGAATCGTAACGAACCCGAAACCGGCCAAATTCAAGACCGTCGACGAGACGATGGACAAGATTCTAACCGGTGACTACAATTAAACGGATTTTTGACAGCTGGAGCGGCAGAACCGCCTTCAGCTGTTTTTGTATGTACTGATTTTGCGCTGTTCGGATATTGGCACGGTGCTTCTTTTCAAGTATAATTTAAATATCATCAGTCTCGGAGGAGATACATTTGAAAGATCTTAAACACATCAGATTTTATGAGGAACTTCTGGAGCAGGCAAACAACGAACTTGTCCGGAAAGCCAAAGAGGAAGGCCGCAAAGCCATAGGATATACCTGCTACTATGTGCCGGAGGCGCTTCTGAACTGCGGAAACGCTTTTTCCGTGCGTCTTCGCGCCCCGAACACGGGCTCGCTTGATATAAGTCAGTACTATATGACCAGCTTTATCTGCGGTTATACCAGAGCTCTTTTCGAAAGGGCTTTTGAAGGTGGCTACAATTTTCTGGATTTTTATGCGGCGTCGGATACGTGCCAGCAGATGGTTAGGGTGGTTGAGAACATACACGAACTTAACCTGATAGACAATCCGGATTTTTCTTACGGTATTATTGATTCCCCGCTAAAAGTGACGACACATGGTCTTAAGTTCTATACAGAGCAGGTTAAAAAACAATTCATTGAACCGCTGAGCACACTGCACGGAATAGATTTTTCTGAAGAGTCGGTGAGAAAAGCGGTAGCGGAATTCAATGAGCTATGTGATGTTTTTGATCAGTTTTCCGAATTCAGAAAGGATGAAAACCCTGCCATAACACCCAGGGAATTCCATATCCTTTCCCTGGTCAGCTATACATGTCCCACTTATTTGATACTGCCCTATCTAAAAGAAACACTTGAAGATTTAAAATCCAGGGAAAAAGACGAAGTTAACCCGTGGAGGGCAAGAGTAGTTGTCGCGGGAAGCGAACTTGACGACTATGCGTTTTCCGAGATACTCGAGAACTGCAGATGTTATGTGGCGGCGGACCGCTACTGCTTCGGCTCGGTGCCTGGCAGAAAGAAAATCGAACTGAACGATGAGCAGAGCGCCGTAGACCAGATATGCAGATACTATCTTGAGACAAATCAGTGCCCCAGATTCATGTCCGGAGAAAAAATCGAGGAGAGAAGAAACACAATCGCAAGTCTTGTTAAGGAATACCATGCGGACGGCATTATTTATGAACAGGCCAAGTTCTGCGATTTCTGGGGCTATGAGAGAACGCTGAACACAAAGGTTATGTATGAGGAATACGGCATACCCACGCTCGGAATCGACAGGGAGTATGTGGTCAGAGGCTCCGGGCAGCTGTCCACGAGGATACAGGCATTCATGGAGAGCCTAGAAATAAAGAAACTGCAGGAAGGAGGAAAGTCCGTTGAATAAAGGCACAGCGCATAATCTGAAACCGCGCACGGCAATATACAGACACCGCGAGTGGAGAGGAATTAAAGACACGTGGTACGATTACAGACAGTGGTGCAGATTGTGGGGGACACTTATCAAGTGGCTGTTTTCTCATCTTGCCCAGAACGTAAAGGCCATCTTCAGATACAGATGGATGTTCTCCTACCTTACGGTTCCGTCGTTCTTCGACAGAATCTGCTCCGGGCTTAGAGGAGCGGCTCTGCGCGGGGCAAGAAACAATCTCAACTATCTTGCAAGCGATGTTACAAATACTCTTACCATTATTTTTTCCGCTGATGCCAATCTTCACCCCGGCAGTAAAAAAGCGGAAGAACTGAGCAAAAAGATTATCTGTATCGACGAGCTTCTGCCGGCGCTGATAGGAAAGGGATTTACCAACTGCAACACGGTCCTCTTCCAGGAATATCCGATGTATCTTCCGTCGTTAATAAACCAGCACAGTCCGGTTCACTATATTAGTCAGTCGGAACTGTACGGCCTGCCGGCGGATGTATGCCCTCTGCCGTCATTTGAGGCGGGACTTGCCATAGAGGATGATTTTCCGAAAATAGGATGCTGCATGGTTACGTCCAACATGCCGTGTGACGGAAGCATAATGACATCGATGATTCAGGACAGAAGAATTAATCTTCCGACACTGCCGCTGAATGTTCCTCTGCGCTGGAAGAGAGACGAAGTCCAGGAATATGCCGTAGCCGAGTTTCTTTCCGCAATAGAGTTTATTGAAAAGCATACCGGTGAAAAGTATGACTGGGATGCTCTGAAAAAAGCCTGCGAGATATGGAACGAACAGAACAAGTGCAAATTTGAAAAATGGGAGATGAACAGGACCGATATCCCGCCGCATACCGGAGCAACAACCTGGCTGTACAGAATCTTTGAACACCAGTCGGTGTGCGGACAGCTTGACGCACTTGAAAATGACAGGAAAGTTAATGCCATACTTCAGGAGCAGGTCGCGAAAGGAATATGTCCGAAAACCATAAGGCACAGAGCAATAATATGGAATACTCCGGCAAACAACTACGCCAATTTCAACAACTGGCTGCTAGAATGCTGGGGAGTCGATTCGGTGTGTGAGATGATAGACATTCACGGAACAGAGCTTATTGATACAGGCACGAAGGAGAGCATGCTGTACGGAATCGCGAAAATGTATCAGACATCAACCATGCGCGCCCATACAAAGGGCGGATATGAACTGATGCTTGATGATTTGTGGGAAAAATACGACGAATTCAGATGCGACATGATAATAATGTTTGACCAGATATCCTGCAAAGGAGTAGGCGCAATCAGCGGACTGTTTGAAGAAGGCGCCAAGCAGCGCGGAATCAGAATGTGCCAGGTGCGGCAGGATCTTATGGACCCCACCTCGATTTCAAGACGGGAGATGAGAGCGGATGTCAACATTTTCATGCAGACAATCATGAACGAGGAACCGCTTGATGAGTCGCTGGTCGAATTTGACGATGATGAAAGCTGGTGATATTAATGAAGGCTTTATTGATAATTGCGATAGTGATAGCGGCGATTTTTGTGCTGACACTGCTTATATATTGGTTTAATTTGGATACGAAGGCGGTCAAGGCGCTTGAAAAGCCGATGATGAAACATTACGACAACTTGAAGCGTGATCATAAACTGTAGGTAGAGAGGTAGAAACTTATGAAATATTCATCAAGGGATATGGAAGATAAAGCGGTGCTGGATATTGCGCAGCTTATGTGCGCCGCGGCAAGGACCGCACCTAAAACCAGGGGCAGAGACAAAATCCGCACTATGGTTCTGACCGGTGACGACATGCTTGAACTTGCAGATAAGATGGAAGAAATCGATATAAGGAAAAACGGCGAGAACAGAACTCATTTCACGCGTGACGCAAACAACGTCAGAAACGCGGATGCCGTTGTGCTCATAGGCGTTGAGAAATACTACTATGAACTCAACTGCCGCGACTGCGGCTTTGATGGATGCGCCGACTGCGCGGCAAACGGAGGAACATGCCTGTTTTCCGGTGTTGACCTCGGCATAGCCGTGGGCTCGGCCGTTTCCGTCGCGGGCAATCTTAGAGCGGACAACCGGGTAATGTACTCGATAGGCAAAAGCGCCCAGGAGATGGGATATATGCCCGACGACGTAATATGGCTCGGGATTCCGCTGAGTGTGAAGGGAAAGAACATCTTCTTCGACAGATAGGCCTTTCGAGACCATTGTGAAAACGGAATATTAAAGCAGATAACAATACACCCCGACAGATTTTAATGAATCAAAATCCGCCGGGGTGTGATATTTTGCCGGTATTATTTTGCGCCGCAGTGTGAGCAGTACCAGCAGGGGTACGGTGCCGCGCACTGGTCGCCAGGCTCCGTATCCGGTTCAAAGCGCTGCTCCCTTACTGCGTTGAGACGGTCAAGGTTGGCTCTGACAACCTCGGAGTATGCTTCAGCCTCGTCCGTGATGTCCTGCTCGACAAAAGGATAATCCTCGTCTTCGCCGTGATAAACGATAAAGACCCTTTTAAGGTCGATACCGCAGCATTTGAGTATGAAGCTCTGATATCCTGCGTCATGAATATGCTGCTGCCTGACCTCCGGAGAGTCTTTGACCTCATACATTTCGTATCCGCCGTCAACCTTGTGGAGTATATCCACCGCACAGTAGTTGCCGTTGCAGTCAAAGGCGGCTTCGCATATATTCTCGGTTCCAATGTCAAGATGGTGCTTCGTGTTGATTACCATCTTTTTCTTGTCGATGATGCTTGTGTTCGGCTTATAAGCGGTCATTTCCACGAACGGTCCGAACATGCCCATGGCCTTGTCGCCGAATTCGTTACCGCGGTCGAGCTTCATCTGCGTTTCCGGCGGAATCACCTTCAGCTCCGGATGATGCTTGTCAAGCCAGAGCATGCGCTCGCACTGCATGCCTCTCATGAAATCTGTTTTTGTGCATCCCATTATCTCAAATCCTCCTTCGTATTTTTATCTGTAATACATTATACCACACGATAAGGGCCATAAACGGTACTTATACCCTTTACAGGAAAAAATTATGCGATAAAATATTAAAAAGACATTCATTATGGAGGCACGAAATGGCAAAAAGTATCGGACAAAAACTTAAGATTATGTACGTCAGGGATTTTCTTCTTGAAAATACCGACCCGAAACATCCCGTTACGGTAAAGGAAATAATAGATGACTTATACGACAGCCACGGCATCGTTGCGGGAAGAAAGTCCATATATAACGACCTCAGACTCCTGGGCACTGAAAAGCCGGATGAAGAGGATACGCTGGAAGATGTGTACGGACTCGATATAGTAAAGAAAAAGGACAGATACTACATCAGAAACCGCGAGTTCAGCCTGCAGGAAATAAAACTGCTGGTGGACATGGTCGAGTCGTCAAGCAATATTCCCGAATCCATGGCCGATTCGCTCAACGACAAGCTCAAGAACCAGCTGAGCGTACATTCCCGGAAGCATCTTGAACGTCATATAGACATCAGAAACCAGGTTAAAGAACTTAACGAAGAGTTCCAGAAGAACGCCGACGCCGTGTTTGAAGCCATAAAGCAGGACAAAGTGCTCAATTTCAAATATTTCAAATACAACGTCGAAAAGAAAAAGGAACTGAAGCATAACGGACTTGTTCATGTCGTAAGCCCGTTTGCCCTTGTCTGGGCGGATCAGAACTATTATATGCTCGGCTATAACCATAAGGAAAATGAGATCCGCGCGTTTCGCGTTGACAGGATGACCGGGGTGACACTCACCGACGAGCCGAGAAAGGGCAAAAAGGAGTTCGATAAACTGACAGACGGAAACCTGAGTGCGTATATCAACAAACTGTTCCATATGTTCATCGGCGACCTCAAGCACGTAACCATGCGCTTTGATGAACGGCTGGCCGATACGGTTGTGGACAGATTCGGCGAGGATGTCATGATGCACCCCGACGGAAAGGGATGCTTCTCGGTGACGGCCGAAGTGGCGGTAAGCCCGCAGTTTTACGGTTGGCTTGCGGGTTTCGGAAGCATGGCGGAACTTGTCGCGCCGCAATCCGTAAGGACCGGAATGAAGGAACATCTGGAGAAAGCAGCCGCACTTTACAAATAATTTTTTCAGATTTTGAGATAAGGGCCATTTATGGCCCACACCGGATGATATAATGAGAGTATCACAAAAAATGGGAGGGAATTTAGTATGAGACTGCTGCATACTTCCGACTGGCATCTTGGCGCGTCAGACGGCGAAAGGTCGCTGTATGACGATCAGAAACATTTCATCGATGCCATATGCGGAACAATTGAAGAGAAAAAAGTCCAGGCGGTGCTTGTCGCGGGTGATGTCTACGACACTTCCGTGGGATCTGCCGAGGCGCTCAGACTGTACAACTATGCGATGACGAAAATCTGCGCCGGGATGGGAGTCCCCGTATTCATTATCGCGGGAAATCACGACAGCGCGGACAGGCTTTCAAACCTGAGCGAGCTGCTGGACAGGACGGGACTGCATATCAAGGGGGCACTCACGGACGATGTGTCGCCGCTGGAGATAAACGATGTGCAGATATATCTGCTTCCGTGGATTACGGAAGAGAAAGTGAAGAGTGTTTTCCCGGAGGAGAAAGATAACATCTCAAGCCTTGCCGACGCGTACGGCGTTGTCACGGCCAGAATGAAAAAGAGCTTTAAGGACGGGTTCAGGCATATAGCCGTTTCGCACGCGTTCATCGCGGACTGCGAGACTTCCGTCAGCGACCGCTCGGCCGTTATAGGTCTCGCGGCACAGGTGCCGGCAAGTGTGTTTGACGGTTTTGACTACGTGGCGCTCGGGCATCTTCACAAACCGCAGGACGTATCCGGAACGGTAAGATATTCCGGCACTCCGATGCCCTACTCGTTCGGAAAGGAAGAGACGCAGGAAAAGAGCGTCACAATCATCGATACGGACACGATGGAAAGAGAAACAGTGCCGGTTCCCCTTCTTCATCTCAGAACGAGTTTTGAAGGGACGCTTGAGGAGCTTCTCAATCCCGTCTGTACTCCGGAACAGAAGGATGGTTATGTGCGCCTGAAGGTTACGGACAGCTATGTGGGTCTTGAGGCGCTGTCCGAACTGCGCAGACAGTACCCGAACCTTCTGGAGATCTCCGGCAAAAGCTACGAAAGCGAAGACGCGGGTATAAGCATTACCATCGACGAACTGGAAAAGCTCGAAGAGGATCCCGTCGAAGTATTCAGATATTTCTGCAGGGAATATATGGACGAGGAACCAGACGAACATCTGACGGAACTGTTCAAAAAAGCAATCGAGAAATGTGAGGAGGGCTGATAATGAAACCGTTGTATATGGAACTTCAGGCATTCGGGCCTTTTGTCGAAAAACAGTCGGTGGATTTCGAAAAGCTGTCCGAAAAGGGCATATTTCTCATAAAGGGCATTACGGGCAGCGGAAAAACCACGCTGTTTGACGCAATGACGTTTGTGCTTTACGGAGGCAGCTCCGGAGACGACGAAAAATCCAAAAGCGGGCGCAACGATTTTGAAGAGTGGAGATGCTCCCAGGCACCGGAGGATCTTGTCACATACGTGTATTTCGTCTTCAGGTCGCATGGAAGAAAATACTATTTCAAAAGAAGCCTGGTTGTAAGAAGAAAGAGCTCGTCCCAGAAATATGAAGCGGGTGAAATAGACGAAGCCGGCAACTGCATCCCCTTCTTTGAAAATCCCAAACTGAACGACCTCAAGGCAAAAGCGGAAGAACTCCTGGGGCTTACAAAGGAGCAGTTCAGGCAGGTTGTGCTTCTGCCGCAGGGGCAGTTCGAGAGATTTCTTACCGCATCATCCGGGGAAAAGGAAGTCATTCTGGAGAAAATATTCGAAACGGACAGGTGGAACGATTACGCCGAACAGTTTTTCAACACTGCAAAGGCAAGAAAAGACAAACTCGACGAGACGAAGAAAGCTATCGACAATTCCCTGGCCGAGGAGAATATGTCGGATATAGTACAGCTGAGTGACAGGCTGCTCGAAATGAAGCAGGAGTATAAGGAGCTCGAGAGCGCTCACATAAAGTTCGACCCGGCAAAAAGGAGAAAAACTCTCGACGAAGATATCGCACTCTATGAAAAGTTCAGACAGCTTCACAGGCAGGAGCAAAAGCTCGAGACTTTAAAAGGCAGAAAAGAAGAGTTTGAAGTCAAGAGAGTTGTATATGCGAGGGCAAAAAACGCGGAATCAGTCCGCGGTCCCCTGGAGGAGTATGAGAGGGCGGCAAAACGACTGAAAGAACGAGAGGCGGATCTTGCGAAACTGAAAGAACAGCTTCCGGAGGCCGAAAAGGCAAAAAAGACCGCAGAGAGCGAATATGCCAAGCACATTGAGGACTCAAAAGTCGAGCTGCTGCAGAAGGAAATAGGAACGTATGAATCCAAACGCGGAGTGTACGAATCGTTTGACAAATTACGCGCGGACGAACTCAGAGCGGAAGAGGAATTCCAAACTGCCAAAATCGTATTTGAGGGTACAGACAAAAAGATAGCAGCCGAAACCGAAACTGCGGCGGAACTGAAAAAAAGGTTCAATGCGGCCGATGCCGAAGCCAGGGAAAACCGCGACAGATACTATGAGGGTATATACGGAGACATCGCCTCAGATTTGGAACCCGGAAAGCCGTGCCCGGTCTGCGGCAGCACAGAGCATCCGGCGCCTGCCGTGAAGGCTGCCGGCAGCGTCTCCAAAAGTGAAGTGGATTCAAGCGAAAAGAAGAGCGCCGAGGCAAAAAAGGCATGGATGGACGCTGAAGAGCGCAGAGATAAAACACAAAGCGCATTCAAGGAAATACAGGACGACTTCACTGCGAAGAAAGAAATCCTGATAAATGCGAAAGCGGCCCGCACCCATGCTCAGGAAAACCTTATAAAAGGCGTTGACAATCTCGATGCGCTGGAGGCGAAAATCGCAGAGCTCACAAACCGCATAGAAAGCTATAACTCCGCTACCGAAAAGCTCATGGATGCACTTTCCGCAGCGGGAGAGCGTCTTGTCAATCTGAAATCGAGAACGGATGCCGCGGAAACGGAGAAAAAGACGGCCGAAGCGGATTGCTCGGATGCGGATAAGACGCTTACAGATGCAATAAAAGACAAAGGATTCGCCTCAGCCACAGAAGCCGCGGCCGCGCTTATGTCAAAAGAGCAGCTCGATGCGCTCCTGAAAGAGATAGCGGACTATGAATCGAACGTCAAGACAGCCGCCGCAGATCTGGAGGCAGCAAGGGAAGGCCTCAAAGACAGGGCGGAGCCGGACAGCGATAAGTTCGAGCAAAGACAGTCAGAGATTGATGAGGAGAACCGTATCTACACCGATAACAAGGCAAGACTCGATTCGGAATCGGACAGACTCGGTGCGAAACAGGCAGATCTGAAAAACAGGTTAGACCGGTACAAATCCGAAATAAACGAGGCCGAAAACGACCTGGCTTTTGCAAAAAAACTGCGCGGAGATACGGGCGTGGGACTTCACAGGTATGTGATAGCCATAATGTTCAATCAGGTGATTTCAGAAGCAAACAAAATGCTTCAGAAAGTGCACGGAGGAAGGTATTCGCTTTTCCGTACGGATGACAGAGCATCGGGAAAAAAGCGCGGACTCGAACTCAAGGTTCACGACAACCGCAGTCCGGAAAAAGAAGGACGTCCCGTATCGATGCTGTCGGGCGGCGAGAAATTCCTCGTGTCGCTTGCACTTTCAATCGGCATGTCTTCTGTCGCGCAGAAGTCCGGTGTACAGATAGAGACTCTGTTCATTGACGAAGGTTTCGGTACACTTGACAACGGTTCCATAAACGATGCGATGGATATCCTTGACAGCATCAGAAAAGGCCACGGTACGATAGGCATAATAAGCCATGTGCAGCTGCTTGAGGACAATATACCGACGCAGCTTGAGATAGTAAAGAAAGACAGCGGCAACTACATACAGATGAGTTAATTCTTCGGCATCTCCAATACGGAACCATTAAATCTGCTCCTGTGACGGAAAAAAGACATATTCCGCCGCGGGAGCAGAAATTTTTTAAATATTTTATCTGATTTGGAGATAAGTCCCATTTATGGACCTCATGCTGTGATATAATATTAATCACAGAACAGTGTTCCGGACAAAAATAGGGTGACGGAACAAAAAAATTAAAAATAATTATTGACATACATATTTCTGCGACGTATAATAAAATTTACTTTCGGCTTTGCACCTTGTAAATTGAATATCGTAGGCAGAATAGCAGTACCGTTATTTAGTTCAGCATTTAGTAATTCATCATTTTCCAGAAAAGAAGTGTAGTTAATTAGCCAAGACCCAGACAGGCCCCTGCGTGGAAAGGCACAGTCCTGATCTGATGATGTACGTCCCAAATTAGAAGTCATTCAAATGTATTTCAGTTTGAAGGGCGGTTTTTTGCGCCCTTTTTTCAGAAAATACGGAGGATACTTTAAGTTTGCGAAACCAATGATTAGAAGTGGAAAGGAAATAATATGAACAACGAATATGTGATATCAGTAGAATCAACTATCAGTGAAGCAGGCAGAAAAGCAAATGGTAGAGCGATACCGGATTCGGACAACTCACTCAACAGATATCTTAATGATATCGGCAGGTACAGCCTTCTCACCCCGGAAGAGGAAACGGAGCTTTCGGTGCAGATGCATGACGGCAGCAAAGAGGCCAGAGACAGACTTATCAAGGCCAACCTGAGGCTGGTCGTTAGCGTCGCCAAGAAATATGTCGGCAGCGGAATAAGCCTCGACGACCTTGTGCAGGAGGGAAACCTCGGGCTTATCAGAGCGGCCGACAAATTCGACGAAACTCTCGGAAACAAGTTCTCGACATACGCTGTCTGGTGGATCCGTCAGGCAATTGTCAGAGCCATTGAAAACCAGTCGGAAACAATCAGGCTGCCGTCCCACCTTCAGGAAAAGATCCAGAAGATGAGGAGAACGGAGAGCAGCCTCAGCTACGAACTCGGACGCATGCCCACGGATGAGGAAATAGCGCAGGAAATGAATCTGGAAGATGTATCGGAATTGGCGGAACTGAGAACGGCGCGCAAGGTAAACGTACCTTTGTCCGACGAGGTGAGCGATGACGGCGGATATACTCTGCAGGAGGTTTTGAAGGATGAGAACGCCGTCGATCCGGAGGAAACGGCAATCAACGGAGAACTCTCCGCGGAAATCGCGGAAATCCTCAGCGAACTGGATGACAGGGAAAGAGATGTTATCACACTGAGATTCGGGCTCGGGGGAATTGACCCGTACACGCTCGAGGAAGTCGGGAAAAAATACGGAATAACGCGCGAGAGGGTAAGACAGATTGAGACGGGGGCGCTGAGAAAACTCAGAAGCCTGGCAGCGGCAAGGGAGCTTAAAGCCTATGTCGCGTAAGAGGATAGTTAAGGAAACGGTCCGCGGCTGCCGCCGCGGGGAAGATGAGGGGAATATGGACAAAAAGCATGCGGGGATTCTGGTGAAGTACACAAAAAAGATACCTGAGAATGCTCCGGATTCAATCTTCAGCATCGCAACCGGCTACATTAACGTCTTGGACAAACGCAGCCGTCAGGTCAGAGATGACCTGATCGCCTGCGAAGGCTTTATTGGCCAGTATCAGGACAAAAGCGGACTCGGCATACTGTGGTTTTATGACAGTGAAAACAATGCCAAAGGTGCAAGAAACATTATCACATCCAAGGGCGCGCATGTCGGATACAATATCGTGAAGTTTGACCGCTACGGCGAAAGCTGGACTCCGGATGTGAAATGGGCGGAGGAACACTGCACTATTCCGGAGGACTTCGAGAAGTCCTCCGAAACAGAGGAAAAATAAAAAATACCTGCGCTCCCCCGTCTCTTTCCGGTTGAAATCCGGAAAGAAATACAGTACATTCTTTTGGAAAGAATAAACGGAGGAGTGCAGACTATCCCGTACCGGGTGTGATGTTTAGGGAAGTTCTGCCTGCGAGAAAAATGAAAAAAAACATGTTGCGTTCGTACGCGAAACTGATAGCCAAAACAGGCGTCAATATCCAGAAAGGCCAGGAGGTATTTATCAATGCCGGCCTTGATCAGCCGGAGTTTGTACAGATGCTCGTAGAGGAGTGCTATAAGCTCGGTGCCAAAAAAGTTGTGGTTGACTGGGAGTATATGCCCCTGATGAAGACAAACGTACGCTACAGTTCGCTAAAAACGCTGTCGGAAGTTGAAGACTATACCGAGGCAAGGCTGCAGCACTATGTGGATACCATCCCCTGCCGCATATACCTTGAAAGTGACGACCCGGATGTTCTCAAGGGAATAAATCAGGAAAAGCTTGCGAAATCCAGACAGGCACGCTACGAAATAATAAAGAAATACAGAGATGCCATCGAAAACAAGTACCAGTGGTGCATAGCATCCGTCCCGGGAACGGCATGGGCAAAAAAGATTTTCCCCCACCTGAGCAAGAAGCAGGCAGTCGAAAAGCTGTGGCAGACGATTCTTGAAACCTCAAGAGTGACAGATGACCCGATAGAGGCGTGGCGGGAACACAATGCCGACCTCAGGTCAAGATGCGATTATCTCAATTCCCTGGGAATAGAAAAACTGCACTACTACGCGGACAACGGCACAGACCTGACCGTGGGAATGATTCCGCAGGCGGAATTCAAGGGCGGTTCGGAGCTTACGCTTCAGGGAATAGAAATCAACCCCAACATCCCGTCCGAGGAATGTTTCATTTCACCGATGAAAGGCGACGCGGAGGGAACGGCGTACTCAACCATGCCGCTTTCATACAACGGTGAACTGATTGAAAATTTCCATATAAGATTCGAGAACGGTAAAGCGGTCGAATGGCATGCGGAAAAGAACGAAGCGCTTCTCGAAAAGATGATTACAATGGATGAGGGAAGCAGGATGCTTGGAGAATGCGCTCTTGTCCCCGACGACTCGCCCATCTCCAACACGGGAATTCTGTTCTACAATACCCTGTTCGACGAAAACGCGGCATGCCATCTGGCACTTGGTATGGGATTTGCGGACAGTATAAAAGAGTATGAAAAATACACTCTTGAAGAGTGCAGAGAAATGGGAATTAACGATTCCATGATTCATGTGGATTTCATGATAGGATACGAAGGACTGAATATCGACGCAATTACCGCTGATAAGACCGTGGTGCCGATATTCCGTAACGGCAACTGGGCGTTTTGAAATACAAAAAACAAAAAAATGCTGCGGATCAACGAATGATCCGCAGCGTTTTTTGGTTAAAGAATCAAAGTCCCTTGAGCAGAGTTCCAAGAAGCAGAAGTACTCCGCCGATAGCCAGGAACCAGAAAAGGTTGGCAGATACGAACGGGATAGCGACAAATTTTCCGACTATTCCGAGAACAATCAGTACCAGGCTGATTAACCAAGTAATTTTCTTTGGTGCGTTCATTTTTGTTCCTCCATCATAGTTTGTAGCGGTAATACGCTTGCAAATATTATATGTGTACGGGGCTGATATGTCAAGAAATTGCAAAGACGTACCAATGAAAGAACCCTGTTCGGCGAACAGGGTTCCGATGGTTAAATATTTGGAGACAGACAGTATCAGTATTTTCCGAGAGAGCTGGAGTTTTCGGCGTTGGGTTCGTATTCCGTGCGGCCGCCGGGGAGTACTGCATTGAGGACGATGCCGACTATGGATGCGATTGCAAGACCGGAGAGGCTTACACTGCCGAGCATGATTGCTCCGTCGTTTGAGTAGTTGATACCGATTGCCAGACCGATTATGAGAGCGGCGATGATAACGTTCCTGCTCAGCTGGAAGTCGGTGTGGTTTTCAACCATGTTCCTGATTCCGATTGCTGAAATCATACCGTAGAGGATAAGAGATACACCGCCGATTGTGGCTGCGGGCATTGCGGTAATCAGGGCGGAGAACTTGGGGCAGAATGAAAGGATGATTGCGTAGAATGCCGCGAGTCTGACAACCTTGGGGTCATATACCTTGGTAAGAGCAAGGACGCCTGTGTTCTCACCGTATGTTGTGTTTGCGGGAGCACCGAAGAGCGCAGCGATTGCGGTTCCGACACCATCGCCGATAAGGGTCTTGTGGAGACCGGGATCCTCGATGAAGTTCTTGCCAACAGTGCTGCTAATTGCGGAGATGTCACCGACATGCTCCATCATGGTTGCGACCGCGATGGGAACGATTGTGATGATGGCTGAAAGAAGCAGGCCGCTGTCAACGTTGCCGGATGCGAAAAGCCCGAAGACCGTGTCTTCCATCTGGAAGGGAAGTCCGAACCAGGCGGCTTCTTTGACACCGGAGAAATCCACATTTCCTGTAATTGCGGCCACAAGGTAGGATGCCAGAACACCGATGAGAATGGGGATGATTTTTATCATGCCCTTGCCCCAGATGTTGCATACGATTACGACTAAGATTGCTACGAGTGCAATCCACCAGTTTGTTTCACAGTTGTTGATTGCAGAAGGCGCGAGGTTCATGCCGATTGCTATTATGATAGGACCTGTAACGACAGGCGGGAAGAATTTCATGACTTTCTTGCTGCCGTAGACCTTGCAGATAAAAGCGAGAATCAGATACAGAAGTCCGGCGCATGCTATGCCGACCGAGGCATATGTCAGGGAAACCCTTTCGGTGTAGCCCATTGCGACGCCGGCTGCCTTAACGGCCGCGTAACCGCCGAGGAAAGCGAATGAGGAACCGAGGAAAACAGGGACTTTTCTTCCTGTTACGAGATGCATGAACAGAGTCGCGATTCCCGCGAAGAGAAGTGTTGCCGAAACGCTGAGTCCGGTAATGATCGGGACCAGAACGGTTGCACCGAACATCGCGAACATGTGCTGAAGTCCCAGGACCAGCATCTTGCCGGTGCCGAGAGTTTTGGCATCGTAGATAGCTTCGTTATTGTTTGCCATTTTACATTCTTACCTTTCTAGATAAAATTAATGATATTTATGGTATAGAGCGAAAGCCCGTATCCAACAAAAAAAATATGTCCTTCCGGGGGACCGGTAAGACATAACAATTTACTGCGGCATATAAAACCGCATCCGTATAATCAATCTTGCCGGTGTCCCGCACCGATTTAAAAATCTGTTTTCGCTGAGATAAATATACACTATGAAAAGACCTTTTGCAACGTAGAAAAATCTTTTCGGCGATGTATACAAAGACGGCAAGACTGTGCGCAAATGAAAATAGGGATTTATACGAAAATTAAAAACACACCGATAATTTCGGTTATCAATATTGTTTTGAGATGATATTATGTGAGCATTCCGAAGGACAGCGATATGATAATGACGGTACCGAAAGGGTATGTATGATATGAAAGTTCTTCTGTTGATAATTGTATCCTATCTGCTGGGATGTTTCAGCATCTCGATTACCCTGTCAAAAAGTCTGTATAAAAAAGATGTAAGAGACTGCGGCAGCGGCAATGCCGGTGCCACGAACATGGCACGGAATTTCGGATGGAAAATGGGCGTACTGACCGTGTTGAGCGATGTGGCGAAAGCGGCTCTTGCCATGATTCTGGGCAAGTACCTTATGGGGAATACGGGAATATGCATTTCCGGAGCCGCGAGTATCATAGGTCACTGCTATCCCGTGTTTTACGGGTTTTCCGGAGGCAAGGGAGTTTCCGTCGGCGCGGCCATCGCTTTTTTCATAAGCCCCGCAGTCGGATTTGCTGCAGTCGCGGCGTTTCTGCTTGCCGCGCTGCTGTCAAAGAAAGTGTCGCTCGGTTCCCTGTGCGCGGCAGTAACGGTATTTGCCGTCACGTTTCTGACGACGGACGACCCGCCGAAAAGAATACTGGCACTTATCTGCATGCTTTTGGTGGTAATCCGGCACAGCGAAAACATCAAAAGACTGATAAACCATACCGAGCCGGATTTTAAATTCGGAAAAGCGAAATAAGACAGAATTAACCGCCCTCCGGTAACTGTGATGGGATGACATCGCAGCGCCGGGAGAGCGGTATTTAATTTGCCGGAATCATTCGTTGGCAAAACGGTAGAAATCGCAGACGACGCCGAGGAGATGTTCGTCCAGATAATTTGAAGCCGGTAGCCAGATATCATCGGGTATGCCCCAGTAGGCTTCCGCCAGAGATCCGGCTATTGCGGCAATGGTGTCGCTGTCTCCGCCGAGACTTACGGCGTTGCGGATTGCATCTTCAAACGACCGGCTCTCCAGAAAAGCGGCAAGCACAGCCGGCATGGTTTTCTGGCTCGAGACATGGAAATAATAGTCGGGACGCAGCTCGTCGCAAGTGGGAATCTCATATTCCGCTTCGGCAAGTGCCCTGAGGGTATCCATATCCGCGCCGTGGTTGGCCATATAGATCATTTCCGAGACCAGCCCCGCCGCCGTGAGAGCGTACTCGTGATTGTGGGACGGTCTGGCGGTATCTTTTCCGAGGTCGCGCGCCTCATGCGCGGATGATGCTATCATACCGGCCCCGGAGCATCGCATCGGCGCTCCGTTGCCCCAGCTGTCGTACGGCTGTGGATTTGAAGAGAAAATCCATTCTCTGAAATGCTTTCCGTAGCCCGCGTCCGAATAGACCCTGCCGTATGCCTGCATTGTGCTGACAAGTTCGATGTTTAAATCGAGGTCTTCTTTTCTTGAAGTCATCAGCGCTTTGGCAACGGCCACGCTCATCACGGTATCGTCGGTGAAACGGTTCCTGAGTGAAAACAGCGGGAACTCCTTCGTCTTGATGTTGTGATGCTCGTATTTCGATCCCACGATATCTCCGACAATCGCGCCTTTAAGACCTTTATTGACAATACTCATATTTCTGCTCCGTTTCTTGTTTTGTTTCTGCTACCATTATACCGAATATTTCGGCCTTTTGGGTCCATTCCGGCTTGACCGCAGAAATTTTTCTGCCTGAGATCCGGTGCGGGCCGAATGTGCTTGAATATTAATTCTCAAAGGAATACTATATACTTAACGGAATTAATCAAAAAATTAATAGAAAGGATTTTTATATATGAAAGCGAAACAACTTCGTCAAAAAGCGTGGGATGCCCTGAAAGGCCGTTACTGGTGGACCGTGCTCGTTGCTCTGGTCGCATGGTTTTTCGGCGCTGTAGTACCGGTATCGTCCTCGTCCGCCGCATCGACCTCCGATGCTCAGAACCAGGCGCACGATACACTTATGATTCAGATTGAAGGTGCGCCTACCTGGGTAAAGATAGCGGTATTTGCTATTCTCCTTTGCCTGATTGTGCTTGCAATCACGATGTGGATTCTGTCCCATCCCGTGAAGCTCGGATATGCCAGATTCAACATGGACCTGTTTACCGATGTGGAAAAACCGCAGATGAATCTTCTGTTTTCCAGAGTGAATATTACATGGAAAGCCGTCTGGCTCGGAATCTATAAGGGTCTGAAAGTGTTCCTGTGGAGCCTGCTGTTTATTGTACCGGGCATCATCGCGGCTCTGAGTTATTCACAGTCCGAGTATATTCTCGCAGAAAACCCGGACATGAAGGTCAAGGATGTCGTCAGCAAATCCAAAGAGCTTATGGACGGAAACAAGTGGAAATACTTCTGCTTTGATCTCAGCTACATCGGCTGGGATATACTCGCGGCATTCGTTCCGGTTGTCGGACCTGTTCTTTTAACACCGTACGTCGAGGCCGGCAAAGCGGGATACTATCTCCACCTTACAAACAGACTCAACGACACTCACGAAAATCTCGGAGACCTTGAGTCCAAGCCCACAGAATAAAAACCAAATACTTATCCGCACGGCGGATATATACAATTATCGGGTAGAGGCAAAAGCCACTACCCGATTTTTAAAGGGAAAAAATGAAAGGGGGTGTATTTGAAAGCATCTTGCTTTTTGGTGATTATTCTATGACCTCAATCTTGAGCGGGAATTTGCTGAGCCATTCGCAGCAGTCCTTGTGGATAATAATCGGATTTTCGTAGCGGAATCCGATGTCCTCTTCAGGGCATGCGTACTGCATCGCGCAGATTACCATCTCATTTTCCTGATAGATATGGTCGGGGTTCGTCCAGTAAGGAATGGGGCCGTCATTGAGACCGATACGCCATTCGTCGCCTATCATGCCGATGCCGTGCTCGAAACCCGGCACCATGTAGTCGGCAAAGCCCTTGGATGCCGCAAGATCCAGAAGCTCTTCGGACAGTGAGCTCGGCGAAACACCGGCCTTGTATGCGTTTAGGGTAGCCTCAACGATAGTCTCGAAGTTGTGGGCATGCCACATCTGGCGGTCGGTTGCGCTTCCCAGGAAATAGTTGTGTGAATGGTCGCCTTCGGTGAGCATGAACATGCTGTGGATGTCCACCATAAGCGGCTCGCCGTATTCGAGCTTCTTGTCGGTCGCCGGCGTGCAGGCGCAGGCAGCAAGACCTGTTCTGTAGCCGGATGCGATTTCGTTGCCTCCGGTGAAGGACCACTCCCAGAGTGAGCCGGCCTTTCTCATATGGTAGCCGCAAAGACCGGCAACTTCCGTTTCCGTCATTCCCTTCCAGCCGCCGTTCTTGATGTCATCAAGAAACGCATAGTGTCCGGCGTCGCATATTTCGGAGGCATGGCGGAATCTGTTCATTGTGCCTTCGTCCTTGATCATCTGAAGTTCATCGATGATATCCAGCGCATTGACAATTTCCGAGGGAGCGAGCATCTCCTCGAAGCCCTTGTACTCATACCAGGTGAGGTTGCCTTCGGGAAGGTAGCAACCCATGCCGGCTTCAACGCCTATGCGTCCCTTCTTGCCTTTTAGGCATTCCTCGTTTATGAAGTCGGAGATGATGGTCAGCTGGTCTGCGCCTCCCATCGGTGCGAATGCCATGACATTGTCCTCCGGAAGCCAGGTCTCGTCCATTACGCGGCCGGAGTCGATAACGAAGATAAATGCTGTCGGGAGCCCCTCTGCCGGAATGACGATATAGCTTCTCCAGGGGCAGAAGACATCCGTTGTCCAGCTCATCGTGCGTAGCCGGCTGCCGATGTACACATCGAGGTTGTTCTTCGCCATAAGCTCCTGAACGGCTTTGATGCGGCCGGGATGGTCAATATAGTAAGGACTGCTTTTATCACTTAAATATCTTGACATTACACTATCCTCCTATCAGTACTCGGTCGGTACTTCCGCGCTGATTTTGTTGAGACGGTCGGAAAGAGCCGCGAGCTTGAGTCCGGCAGTTAGATTTCCCTTGAATTTGAACTTGCCGCACATAAGCGCCTTCTGGGAATTCATTTCGCCGCGCGTGCATTTTGCGAAATCCTCGTAATCGCCTATGATTTTGAACTTTGCGTCGGGGCCGTCGCCCTCGCCGATTTCGATAGTGTCAATGTCTCCGTCGACGATAGAGATGAAATAATATCTGTCCTTGCCGTCAGGGCAATTCTTGTAGATATTATTCAGACTTGCGGTAGCTTTGGGGTTGATACCGCCTTCGTTGAATTTTTCCTGCAGTCTTGCAAAAACCGCATCGCGCCACTCGGGCGACAAATACTTGAAAGCCATTTTTAATCTCCTTTCAAAAACATATTTTCCGAATTAATTTAATAAATTAATAATATATTAAATTACTTGTCTTCATCCTATATCTTATCGTCGGTACTGTCAAGAAAAAAGTGATGGCCAATGCACCGCATTGACCATCGCTTCAAATATCGTGTTTTATCTTTTTTTCAGACCGTTGAGAATAACATTCAGCAGGTCCGGGATTGTATCAAGGATATCTTCCGTTTCATCCTTGATATATGTCTCGATAATAAGGGCCTTATATACCGAGAACATTATCTCCGTGACGACCAGAGTGTCTATTATCTCGAATTTACCGGCCTCGATGCCTCTGTCGAGAGCAGACTTCAGCATGAAGAACGATTCCTTGTTTATTTCTTCGTACGGATCGGCTTCGGGAAACAGCGGGAAGATGCTGGAATCCCTTTTCAGGATAGTTCTGAAGACCGGGTCGCTGTTCAGATACTCTATAGAGCTCCGGCACAGAACAACGAAATACTCTTCCGGGTCATCTATGCCGTCAATGGCATCGCAGACATACGCCTGCCACTTTTTAAGTGCGTAACCTACGCTGTCGTAATATAGAGCCTGCTTGCTGCTGGAGTAGGAATACAGGCTCGCGCCGGTCATATTCAGTTCTGCGGCAATACTCTCAAGAGTTGCCTTCTTATACCCGTAATCCGCGAACTGTTTCAGCGCTATTTCATAAATCCGGTTTTCGTCAAGCCTCTGCCTCATACCTTCACCTCTGTTATATGCTTTTAATCATAATAACATACTGTTGAATGCTTTGAAAGTACCGTATGCAGCAACTTGCATAATTCGCATAATTAAATACTGTCGCGGCTGTGATTTGAAGGTGTGGTATTTCGCCGGAATTATTTTTTTATTTCTTTTTGATCAGGACAAAAGCCAGGGCAGAAAGTGCGGAACCGCAGAGAAGACAACTGACAACCAGGCTTATGACGTTGTTGCGTTTCTCGGCCTTCGCCGAATTTGTAGCGAAAGTGACAGTCTTGGATTTGTCTTTTGCCTGTGAGGAATCGGAACCGGTATCCGTGCTACCGGAATTGCCGGAAACGGATTTTTCTTTGTTGTTTACGACATTTGAGGCACCGTTGCCGGAGCTTGAAGAGCTGTCAGAACCGGATACTTTTGATGTGGTTGAGGTGCCGCCGGAGTTTGAGGCGGTATTCGTACCGGCAGACTTAGATGTGCTTGAGGTACCGGCTGTATTTGACGTGTTTGACGTACCGACCGATGCGTAACGTGTAGTTCCGTAATAGAGACTGCTGTTTCCGGTGTCGGTATTACTGGTATTGGCGCTGGTGTTTGTATTTTTACTGGTGTTGGTGTTGGTATTTTTATTGGTATTGGTGTTGGTATTGGTGTTGGTGTTGGTATTGGAACCGGTATCCGTCTTTTCACCGGAGCTGTCGGGTTTCTTCTCGACTTTTCCTATTGCGAAGATATTTCCGGTATCGTTTCTGTAATACAGATTTCCTGCGGAATCGGCGATGATGCTGCCCGTACAGTAGTTTTCAAAGCCGTCGGCATTGAACAGCTCGACAAGCTCGGCCGGTGAGGAAGTGTCGTCATCCAGATTTACCTTTATCATGGATATTCCGCCGGGCGAGGTGTTGTAGGTGCTGTAAAAGTACAGGTATCCGTCGTCGGTGTACGCATCGGACAGCAGAAGCGTGCACTGCGGATATCCCTTCATTGCCAGACTGTAGTTGATTTCAAGGGTATCGGCATTAGCGGATACGAAATTGCCGTTGCTTCCGTCAAGAGCCTGAGATCCCGCACACGTGAAATATACGTTTCCGCCGTACAGTACGGGAGTTGAAGTGGACATTGCACCGCAGTCGACGGATTTGAAATCCGTAATCTGACCGCTGTGATTTATCTTTGCCGAGCAGAGGTATCCGCCGTCTGTCGTGAAATAGATTCTGCCGGTGGAGGAATCATAGCTTATTCCTGAACGCTGTTTTCCGAGATTGGTAATATCGAGGGAACTTACAACGGTACCGGTGGTTTTTTCCACGCAGAACAGTCCGTCCGCATCGCTTCCGTAAACGAGGAAGTCACCGACGGCTGCGGATTCCGTCCAGTAGTAACCGCTTTGGCTCTGCTTGTCCCAGACGGGTTCGCCGGTAAGAGCGTTAAGACAGACATAGGATGTTTCGTTCTCGTCGTTTGACCAGAAGCCCGTGTACACATATCCGTCAGAGCAGGTGACCGAACAAAGAGCCTGGCCGCCGAGCGGATCTGTGTATATCCATTTCGGCCGGAGACTGACAGCGTCGAATGCCTGAATGATTCCTCCGTTCAGGGGGCAGAATATAAGACCGTAGGCGTAGCAGGGGGGCACAAGAGCGTAGCCGGGAGTTGAAGCCATTTCCGCGCTCGCCAGGACCGAACCGTCGGCGGTGCTTATTTTATACAGTTTTGTTCCGCTCATGACTATGAGATTGCCGTCGATGATTATCTGAGGGCTTGGGCTGTCTTCCCATGACGACCCGAGTTTCCGATTCCACAAAAGACCCGTGGTATCCGGATCAACGGGAGTCGGGTAGCTTGTCAGGCCCGTATACCCGGTCTGCCGGTCGCTGGTGTCGTCATAGGGCTCGGGCTCGGGTTCGGCCTCGGTAACGGTAACGATACAGCACGGGGGTGTGAGGTTCATGCCCTTGGGAGGAATTATTGAAAGGGAATAGGTTCCCTGCTCGGTGAAGAAGATATCAAATTGACCGGAATCGTCGCTGAAGATATCTGTGGGCTGACCGTCGACGGTCAGTTCGGCCTTCGGAAGCGGGTATGCAAGCGGATTCCAGTTATCATCGTATCCCGAGTACGAAATATTCAGAACAAGACTCTCGTTCTGCCTGACGCTTGTCTTTGTGGTATCAAAGAAACAGTAGCTGTCACTCCAGCCGGTCGTGTCGGAATATACGAACGCGTATACGGCATCTCCGGCTGAGACGGGATCTTCAAGACTCAATGCGGCGGAATTGTTGACATAGTAGCCGAAAAAGCCGCTTGAGTCTCCCCAGAGAGTGCCGAGACTCAGACCGTACGGAGATTCGTAGGTGGAATAACCTGCGGCTCCCGACGGGTAGTAGCAGAGGTGGGCGCAGCACAGAACATCGTCTATATCCACGAACCCATTGCCGTTGCGGTCGGACACTGTTACGGGACTGCCGGGCAGGACCAGACTTCCCTGCTTGCTGATTGTAACGAATACGGTTTCGGTAACGCTGACAATGCAGCACGGGGGTGTGAGATTCATGCTTTCGGGCGGAATTATTGAAAGATAATAGGTTCCGGCCTCCTTGAAGGAAATGTCGAATTGCCCGGAATCATCGCTGAAGATACCCGTTGGCTGACCGCCAACAGCCAGTTCGGCACCGGCCAAAGGTTCAATAATTGGACTGTAGTATTCGTCATAACCGGCGAAATAGTACAGACCGAGAACAAAATCCGAATCGATACCGACACTTGCCTGGGATACGTCAAAGTAACAGTAACTGTCGCTCCAGCCGTCAGAGTCCGAATATACGAATGCGTATATATCGTCGCCTTCCGACACGGGATCTTCAAGACCCCATGCGGCGGAGTTGTTGACATAGTAGCCGAAAGAGCCGCTTGAGTCTCCCCAGAGAGTGCCGAGACTCAGACCATACTGGGAGTCGTACGTGGAATATCCGGATGCACCTTGGGGATAGAAATCCAGATGGGCATAGTACAGAGCGTCGTCTATATCGGCGATACCGTTTCCGTTGTGGTCGTCAATGCTTACGGCGCGGCCGGAAAGGACCAGACTTCCCTGCTTGCTGATTGTAACGAATACGGTTTCGGTAACGCTGACAATGCAGCACGGGGGTGTGAGATTCATGCTTTCGGGCGGAATTATTGAAAGATAATAGGTTCCGGCCTCCTTGAAGGAAATGTCGAATTGCCCGGAATCATCGCTGAAGATACCCGTTGGCTGACCGCCAACAGCCAGTTCGGCACCGGCCAAAGGTTCAATAATTGGACTGTAGTATTCGTCATAACCGGCGAAATAGTACAGACCGAGAACAAAATCCGATTCCGACTCAACATATGCCTGGGAATAGTCAAAAAAGCAGAAGCTGTCGCTCCAGCGCTCAGAGTCCGAATATACGAATGCGTATATATCGTCTCCGGCCGAGACGTGATCTTCAAGGCTCCATGCGGCGGAATTGTTGACATAGTAGCCGAAAGAGCCGCTTGTGTCTCCCCAGAGAGTGCCGAGGCTCAGACCGTACTGGGAATCGTACGTGGAATATCCGGATGCCCCTTGGGGATAATGCTCCAGATGGGCACAGTAGAGCACGTCATCTATATCGGCGAACCCGTTGCCGTTGTAATCAGCCACCGTTACGGCAATGTGGGGAAGGACCAGATCTCCCTGATTGCTGATGGTAACGAACACGGTTTCGGTAACGCTGACAACGCAGCGCGGGGGCGTGAGTGTCATGGTTTCGGGCGGAATTATTGAAAGAGTATACGCCCCGACCTCGGCAAAGCTGACGGTAAATTCTCCGGATTCGTCGCTGAAGATACCGGTGGACTGACCATCAACGGTCAGCTCGGCACCGGAAAGAGGTTCAACAACAGGGCTGTAGTTTTCGTCATAATCGGCATAATAGTACAGACCGAGAACAAAATCCGAATCAATATCGACGCTTGCCTGGGATACGTCAAAGAAACAGTAGTTAAGGTCAGGTTCATCACCCTCGCCTGAAGCAAAGACCGGACAGCAGTTGAGCGCAACAACCAGAGCCAGAATGCATATTGTCAATTTTCTTAGTTTTTTCATTTCAAACCATCCTTATCCGCATACATAGGCCCAGACAATGCTGTCGCCGTTGCTGACGGTATATTTGTCGCATGAGCAGTTGGGCTGAACACCGTTTACGTAGTAAACCCATCCGGATGACCCGCCGAAGTCTTTTTCATACAGCCCGTTTATGCCCCTTACGTAAACACCAAGGAAACTTGTGCTGGAATCAACAGGGATACCCGTGTAGTTACAGACGGATACCAGAACGTCGTACACGCTTTCTCCGCCGGACAAAGCAACATCAGAGCCGCAGAGTATGATCCCGTTCGGCGGTATTAATTCATAAAGAGCTTCGTCAACCCTCCCGCCGTAGTCCAGAACGGAATCGCACGCTATGCTTATGATGCAGTACGGACTTTGTTCATATACCGTGACAGAGATGTTGTCCGAATCATTATCGCTGCTGACAGTGGCTTCCGGACCTGGCGTGGCAGTGCCGCTGTTATCGGTATTATTACCCGCGGGATTTTGCTCGTTGCCGGGAGCCCCGGATGAAACAGGCTCCGGACTTTCCGCTGCGATGTTTGATGCGGAGGCTGTCGGAGCCGGTTCATCCGTGCTGTTCATAATTCTCGATACGTTCATAATGACGAGCACAGCCGACAGAACAGCGACCAGAATAAGCGAGAATACCAGACCGAATCTGTTGTTTCTGTTCCCTGATTCCATGTTTTCCTCTTCCTTAAACAAAAAAATACACCGCGCTTTGAGACGGTGAAAGAAAAAACCCTTTCCAAAAGGAAAGGGACACAAGGAATTTGGAACACAACGGATCCGGTTACCCAATTTGACACTGCCCCTGAAGCACAAATCTATTATGAACACATTACGAAAGACCCGACTTTACGGTGGCAAGGACGCCGCTGCGGAGATTGGCCGCATTCCATCATAATGTGATTTTAGTTTTCTTTATTTTTCTATATTATTCTATTCCATGTTCCGGCTCAAATCAAGAAAAAGACACGAAGACCATGCTATGTTCCACGGATTTTCTTCGGGCCAATATTAATACAACATGTCCGATTATTAACCTTTTGTGCAGTATTTGTATGTATTCGTATTTTATTATTGAAACCAATCAATCTGGAGGCAAAACATGAACGAAAACAAACGTGAAGAATATACGTCAATACTGGCGTCAAACCTGCCCACACTGAGAAAAGCGTGCGGGATGTCACAGAAGCATTTTGCGGACATAATCGGAGTATCGCGAAGCACTATATCTGTGATAGAAGCAAAGAAAACAATGACATGGAATATGTTTCTTTCGGCCATTACCATTTTCACGAGGCACGAAGAGGCAAAAAAGTTCATGGAAATTCTGGGGATTGATTTGGACGAACTGAACAACTTTCTGGCCTCGGCCTGAGAAAGAAGCTCCCATAGTATAAGCACTGCTCGAATGACCTGCTGATTAAAGACAAGGCGGTAGTTGACATGATGAAACAGACACCAAAGATAAACAGAATATTGTCCCTGATGCTGGCATCGTTCATTATACTTCTCGCATCTGTGCCCGTGACTGCCTGCGCGGCCGGGAACGAGCCGAAGACGGTCAGAGCCGGTTTTTTTGCCTTTGACGGATATCATGAAATCGATGACGAAGGCATCAAAAGCGGCTACGGCTATGACTTTCTGCGCCTGGCGGAACGTTATGCCAATGTGAATTTCGAGTACGTAGGCTATGATAAATCCTGGGATGACATGCAGCAGATGCTTCTCAACGGTGAAATCGATATGGTCACCTCCGCCCATAAAACGGATGTGCGGCAGAAACTGTATGATTTCTCTCTGCCCATCGGCACCAATACAATGAATTTAAACACCCGGGCATCGGAGGAGCGTTTTGTTCCGGAGAATTACCATTCGTATAACGGAATGGTTCTAGGGCTTCTGTCCGGCAGCAGTTCCAATTCGAAGGTTGAGGATTTCGCGCAGGAAAAGGGATTCGATTTTATCGCAAAATATTATCCCGACGATACTGCCCTTGAAGATGCGTTGCAGTCGGGAGAGGTTGACGCGGTTGCAACGAGCTCCCTGAGAAAAATCAGAAACGAAAAAACGCTCAGCGAGTTCAACACGGAAAACTTCTACTGCATCGTCCGCAAGGGCGATACGGAGCTGCTCAATACAATCAACTATGCCATAGAGCAGATGAACAACAACGAGGGAAACTGGCAAAGCACTTTCTATTACAACAATTATACCGCCGAGAACAACGCGGAGATTGTCTTCACGGATATCGAGAAGGAGTATATCGCAAGGCATTCCAACGGTGAAGATAAGCTGGTAATAAGCATCGACCAGAACTGGGTTCCCTTTACATGGATGGAAAACGGCGAATATGTCGGCATTCTTCCCGATTACATCAAGATAGTCATGGACATATGCGGGATGGATTACCGCATGTATACCACCGACAAAACCATATGTGACGAATCCGTTTTGGAGAACCCTGAAGTTGACGTATATTTCGCATATACCCTGGCGGAAAACGATATGGAAAACGACGGACTGATTTCATCGAGCTCGATGTTTGACCTGGGAAGCGCGTATCTGCTGATGAAGGGCACCACACAGGTGAAATCGGTTGCAATTACCGCGTCGACACCGTATCTGAACACCAGAATCGAGGTGGATCCAGACGTAAAGGTGAAAGAGTACCCGAGCGCCGAAGCCATCGTGGAGGCTGTCCTGAACGGTGAGGTGGACGCCGCGTTTTTGTATGATTATTATGCAGAGTATATTGTGAACCATGACAAGACCGGAAGGCTTGCATATGAGTTATACGAAATGGAGTCGATTCCACTGATGGCGGTTATGCGCAGCGGCGACGACCGCACGTTGATGAGCATACTTATGAAATGCATCAATCATGTGCCTGATACGGAAAAAACAGCAATTGTCTCCAAGTACACCTCATATTCCGTGTTTAACCTGACGCTTAAGGAATATATGGCATTGCATCCTATGACAATGCTTGTGGCGGGTGTTATATTGGCCGCCCTGATTACGGCGATTCTCTTTACACTTATGCGCTCGAGAATCATGAACAGACATAACGAAGAAATGAAAGCGGCTAAGGATGAAGCCGAAGCCGCCAACCAGGCAAAAACGAGATTTCTCAACAGTATGTCGCACGATATCCGTACTCCGATGAATGCGATAATCGGCTATACGGCCATGGCAAAGAAGCACACCATAAATCCCAAGGTGGATGATTATCTCAGCAAGATAGATCTGTCAGGAAAACAGCTGCTGTCGCTCGTAAACCAGGTTCTTGAGATGTCGAGAATCGAATCCGGCAAGGTGACTCTTTCTCAAGAACCGGTTAATTTGATAAAACTGGCGAAGGAACTTGAGACGGTTGTTGCCTCGGATATGGATGCAAAGGGAATTTCGTACTCATTGAACACCGACAAGATTGAGCATGCGGATGTGCTCACCGATGCTTCAAGAATCAACCAGATAGTAGTCAATATAGTCGGAAATGCCGTCAAGTATACACCGGAAGGCGGTCATATAGACTGCACCATAGAAGAACGGTCCTGCGAAAAAGAGGGCTGCGGATTGTACGTGACAAGGATTACGGACACGGGTATCGGCATGTCGGAGGAATATCTCTCCCATATCTTCGAGGAGTTTACAAGGGAGAAAACATCCACGGTCAGCAATATTCAGGGTACGGGTCTGGGAATGTCCATAGTAAAGAAACTGATAGACCTCATGGACGCGACCATAGATGTACAGTCTAAAGTCGGAGAAGGAACCGCCGTTACGATATCCGTTCCCATGAAGTGGAACACCAGCTCAGGAAATGCAGATGCAGATAATCGTAATCTTGGTGGAAAATCCCTTGAAGGCATGCGCATTCTCCTAGTTGAGGACAACGAGATGAATCGTGAAATTGCCACGGAAATCCTTGTAGACGAGGGCGCCGCCGTTGATACTGCCGAAGACGGAGATATTGCGGTGGATATGGTCAGGAAAGCTCTTGAAAGCGGCAATTCCGGGTATTACGACGCCGTTCTTATGGATATCCAGATGCCGAGAATGGACGGATACGAAGCAACGAAGGCGATACGCGCGCTTCCGAGCATAGTGCCGATTATTGCCCTAAGCGCCAACGCATTTGAGGAAGACAGACTGAAATCTCTGGAAGCCGGCATGGATGAACATGTTGCGAAACCCATAGATATCCCGAAACTAAAAGCAACTCTGGCAAAATACATATAATCCAAAACAAGCCTGTTCGCCAATATGTAAGATAACCCAGAAATTTATATGATTTCTGAGTTATTTTTTTGGTAATTTTGCCGCGAAATATTAAATATTGCGGTTCCGGAGGGCAGTTTCAGCCATATTTTTATTGAAATGAGATTTATATTTTTTTATAATTTATTATGTCTTACTATAATTTATTATATCTAACTTTCAGCTTAACCAAAACGATGAAAATGAGGTGACGGTTTGAAAAACGGTACACGAAAGATTTCGGAAAATATGGTGATAAAGCTCCTTATCATCATGCTCGTTGTTGCCCTGATACTTACAGTCGGCTATGCCGTCTATCTTTCGGGCGCTCTGGATAAGGACCCCGTAGTAGAGACTCAGGCAATGAACTGTTTTGACAAGACACTGACCGTGGCGGCTGACGAAGACTACTGGCCGTATGTTTTCTATGATGAAGACGGACAGCTTTCCGGCCACGACGTTGAGCTTATCAATATTGTCGCGAACCGTCTTGAAATGAACCTCGAAATCATTGCAACATCATGGGAGGATTCCCTGCAGCTGGCGCAGGACGGCAAGGTTGACGCCGTTCTCACATGCGAATACGGCGACAGCGAAGCCATGGGCGGATATCTCATAATGACAACTCCCACGGACTCGGAAAAGTTTGTGGTTTTCGGAAAAGAGAAAATAGACAGACTTGATGAGGCCATCGGAAAGCGCATCGGCCTCATGATAAACGGAAATGCAGTAAACGCCATAAAGGCGCAGGGAATGGACAAATGGTGCGTGGAATACGATTCCAACAGAGCGGCGTTTGAGGCGCTTGCGGACGATGAGTGCGACTACGTAATAGTAAGGTACGATATCGGTCGCGGAATTCTTAAAAATATGGGCACAAGGGCAAACGGAATCAAGCCCTTCGTGTATCTTTCCGCAAGCAACATGTGCATAGGCGTGGAAGCTTCAAGAACCGAACTTGCGCAGCGCATCAATGAAGTAACGATTGAGATGCGTAATGACGGCACAGTGAAGAATTTAAACAACAAATGGCTGACCAACTACCTCGGGGAGTCGTCATTTGCATCTCTTCAGAGCCAGCATCCGTGGATAGTATTTCTGACGCTGCTAATCTTCTTTGCGGCGGTGATAGGAATAATCGCCCTGCTGCTTGAGAGAAAACGCGAAAAGGAAAGGGTAAGCGAACGTCTCAGAAATGAGATTGCAGCCGCGGAACTGAAGGCCAGAGACGAGAGAGAAAAAGAACTGAAGACGCAGATGGCCAGGGTTATGGAACTGTCCGACGATTTCCAGGCTATCTGCGATACGGATATTGAAACGGGAAAATACGAAATATTCTCCTACAACAGCGAATATTCCGATGCCATTCTCACGAACATGGCAAAAGGAGATAATTTCTATGCCGATGCCCACAAAGACAGTGAGACAGTAGTATATAGCGAGGACAAAGAACTTGTAAAAAACACATTCGGCAATAAGGAGTATATTAAAAAGACCCTTGATGAGAAGGGTGAATTCACCGTCGACTACAGGATGCTCAATGACGGAGAACCCGTGTGGTACAGGATAAAAGCCGTAAAGAAGGCGGGAGATGAGTCACATTTCCTCGTCGGAGTATTCTGTACCGACGAGGAGAGACGTCAGGAGGATGAGTATCTCAGAACGATTGAACGAGGGTATCAGGTTATCGAGGGACTTGCCAACGAATACTATGCTCTCTACCGCCTGAATCTTGACGATAACACATACGAACTGTTCGAACTCGGCGCAGAGGCCGACGATATCCGCTCAACGGTTAAGGAAAACACAAATTTCACAAAGATACTGCAACACTTTGCCGACGCTTTTGTTCACGAGGAAGACAAGGAGAAGGTATATTTCTACTCCGATTCCGAGAATATCCGCAACGCCCTCAAAGACAAAAAATCCGAGAGAATCCTTATCCGCCGCAATTTCGACGGAAGCTGGAAATGGGTTGAAATGAACATGGTAAAAGCCGAGAAAGAGGAAGTCCTGGCAAAATATGTCATTCTCGGTTTTGCGGACCGTGACGAGCGTGAAAGACGTGAGTCCGAGACAAGGCAGCAGCTTGAAATCACATCCGTTCTGTCGACCATGGCTGAGGACTTCGACTACATCGCGGCTGTCAACAGGGCGGAAAAGACGGTCATCAGGTACTGGATGGCCGACAAGTATAAAGACATGGACAAGATGGTTGACAAAAGTCTGCCATCCAACGAGAGGCTGGACAGATTCTTCAATCTCATCGTGCACCCGGATGACATGAATTTGTTCCGGGAAAAAGCGGACTATGACACCGTCATAGCGGAACTTGACAAGCACCCGAGCTACAAATTCGAAGTCAGAAGCCTGTTTGACGGCAGGGAGGAATACTACCGAATAAAATTCGCATACAAGGCGGATGACCACAACATCGTAATCATAGGTATTCTGAACATCGACGAGCAGGTACGCCGCGAGATGGAAAACGCCGTGCTTCAGGAAAGAGCGGAACTGGATTCACAGGTCCGTGAGCAGATGGCCAGAGTCATGAGCCTGACGGACAATCTACAGGCAATTTACGACGTCGATGTCGAATCGGGTGATTATGACGTCTTTTCGTACAACAGCGAGTTCGCCGAGTATGTTCTTGACCGTAACGAGATAAGAACAAGCTTTTATGAAGATTCAATAAAAGATACCGACATAGTTGTATATCCCGAGGACAGGGAACTGATCAGAAATACTACCGGCAGCAGAGATTATCTTAAAGAACAACTCTCAAAACAGGGCGGTTGTTCAGTCGATTACAGACTGATTAACGGCGACGGGTTCACATGGTACCGCGTCAAGATCATCAAAAAGGCCGGAGACGACAACCGCTGTCTGATAGGCGTTTTCAATATCGACGACAGTGTAAGGGCGGAAAAGGAACAGCAGCAGCGCCTTACGGATCAGATGGGCAGAGTTATGGAGCTGTCCGACGACTTCCAGGCAATATTCGACGTCGACATGGAGACGGGTGAATATGAAATCTTCTCCTATGATAGCGCGTATTTCGATGACGTGCTCGTCAAAATGGAAAAGGGCATAAATTTCTATGCCGATACTCTTAAGGATGTCGAGAAAGTCGTCTATCCCGAAGACAGAGATTTGATCAGAGACACCTTCAGCAACAGGGAATACATCAGAAAAACCCTCGCCGAAAAGGGGCAGTTTACAATCGACTACAGACTGCTGAGCGACAACGGACCTGTCTGGTACAGGGTAAGAGTCGTAAAAAAATCCGGAGAGAGCGGCCGATTCCTCGTGGGTGTGTTCTATGTTGATGAGAGTATCCGCAAAGAGGCGGAGTACAAGAGAAGCATCGAACAGGAACTGAAGATTATCAACGGTCTTGCCAGCGACTGCGTAAGCCTTTATACGGTGGACCTTGAGCACAACACTTACAAGGTGTACTCAATCACGAATGAAGTCGATGACATAAAAACGGTCATTGAGGACTTCAGCGATCTGTCCAATTCGCTGCGCCAGTATGCGGACGGATATGTCCACGAGGAAGACCGCGAATTGCTGTACTATTATGCGGACCTTGACAATATGCGAAAAGCACTCGAGAACACCAGATCCCAGAAGTGTAGTGAACCCCAAACATTGAACATTTTTTGATTAAGCTACTAACATGGAC
>R27__coassemble_140_pt1 | contig 61327 bp, 52 predicted proteins | sample R27__metabat2_low_PE_023 | metagenome-assembled genome bin R27
TCTGGCAAATCCTTTATGCGTTTTTCAAAACGGATTTTACTCGGACAATTTACAACATTTTCGCCGTTTTTTTGTGCTTTTCTCGCATATTGTGGTCAGATTTCGTTGCAAAGGGCATATATAGCCCTCGCGTTAATTTTCGCCACGTCGTAAAGCCGTTCGATTTTCATGTTTTCATCGGCCTTGTGCTCGGTAACTTCGTCATCCGGGAATATGGGACCGAAGGCAAGAATGTTGGGAATCGTTTTGGCATATGTGCCTCCGCCGATGGATATGGGCCGGGCGTTTTCACCGGTATATCCGTTGTAAACGTCCATCAGCGTCTTTACCAGAGCACTGTCTTCGCTTACGTACAGCTTGTCCGCAACCGATGCACTGTCAAGTTCGAATCCCGCCTCGGCAAACCTGCGTCTCACTTCCGGCACGCAGTCTTCGTACTTTTTGGTTACCGGATAGCGGTAGTTGACTCCGACCGTTATCCCCCCGGCATCTCCGCGTATTGTACCGAGGTTGAATGTAAGCGGTCCCGATACCTCGTCTTCCATTTTGATGCCCATCGAGCGTCCGTCATACTCATACCCTATCTTGTTTCTGAGGAACTGGTATGTTTCTCCCTCTTTCCCTTCAAGCCGAAGAGCGTCGAGCATGTCAATCAGTTTTGCGATGGCGTTGTCGCCTTTCTCCGGTGTGGAGCCGTGGGCCGCACGTCCCGCCGTTTCAATACGCGTGCCGTCGGCAAGCACGGCATAAGCGCTGTCCGGCACCATGTTCACCGCCGTTCCGCCTGCCACTTCCCTGACCGACGCGCTGTAGGCACATCTGTAGTATTCGGTGATAAGCCCCTTTTCGCCGTTTATGAGCGGGTACTCTCCGTCGGGGGTAAATCCCGCCACGGGAATCTCGGCTCCGGATTCAACATAGTACTTCATGTCTCCGCAGCCTGCCTCCTCGTCGCATCCGAACAGAAGCCTTACTCTTCTTTTCAGACCGACGCCCGAATCCTTTATTGCTTTGAGGGCGTAGAGCGCCGTAACGGCGGCACCTTTGTCGTCCATCGTTCCGCGCCCGTACAGTCTGCCGTCCTCTGTCTCTCCGCCGTAGGGGTCGTGCGTCCATCCGTCTCCCTCGGGCACAACGTCAAGATGGGTGACGACCGCTATCATCTCCAGATCCTCTCCGCCGTACTCCGCCCATCCCACGCGCCCGTCAAGGTCGCATGTCCTGAAGCCCATCTCTTCGGCGGCGCCGAGCACATATTCAAGGCAGTCGTGCACTCCCTGGCCGTAGGGGAAGGGTGAACCGTCCGCGCCGGAAACGCTCTTTATTTTCAGGGCGCCGCGCAGCGTTTCAATCATTTCCTCTTTGGAAGCGTCTATGTAACTGTCAAAATTCATCATGTCCTTCACCTCAAAAATGGCGCCTTTTAAAAGGCGCCATAAAGATTATTCAACTGAGATCATATAGTAGTAGACCGGCTGTCCTCCGTTCACCACCGAAACGTCCGCATCGGGGAATACTCCGCTGATGGTACCGCTGAGTTCCTCGGCATCGGCGCCGTCAACATCCGCGCCGTAGTAAATGGTCACGGTCTCCGGATTGAGGTCGTTGAATGCCCACGACAGTTCGCCGAACAGTGTCTTGAGATTCGTGTAATTGCCGATCAGCGAGCCGTCAAGCAGCGCCAGATATTCGCCCGCATGTATCGTGTGTCCGTCAAAGTCGCTGTCCCTGGCGGCATAGGTAACCATTGCCGTATGGACGCTGTCAATCGCAGCCGTCATCGCTTCGCGGTTCGTATCCTCGTCTGCGCCCGCGTCGAAGTTAAGCATTGCAGTAATGCCCTGAGGCACCGTTTTGGTCGGGATAACGATAATCTTTTTGTCGGTCAGCGGTGCGCACTGTTCCGCCGCCATAATAATATTCTTGTTGTTGGGAAGAACAAATACCGTTCTGGCGCAGGTCTTCTCGATCTCGGTCAGAATGTCGTTAGTGGACGGATTCATTGTCTGTCCGCCGGTGATTATGCCGTCGGTACCCAGCTCTTTGAATATGGCCTCGAGCCCCGCTCCCGCGCAGACCGCAACGACACCGATTTCCTTTTCTTCCTGTTTCGGGGTGTTTTCGAGTTCGTCTTCAATCTGTTCGAGATCGTCCGTCGATCTTGCCTTGCGCCCCGCGAGCAGGTCATCATGCTGCATGCGCATGTTTTCTATCTTGCACAGTTCAAGCGTTCCGTACTTCTGAGCCTCGGAAATGGCTTCCCCGGGTATGTCCGTATGCACGTGGACCTTGAACGAATCGTCGCTCTCGCCGATTACTATGGAGTCTCCTATCGTGTCAAGATATCTTCTGTACTGTGTGATGTCCTGATTCACGTTCTTTTTTCTGACAATGTACACGGTATCGAAGGCGTACGTTATCTCATCCGTATCGAAAAGTCCGAACGGACTGTCCTCATCCTTTATTTCTTCCGACTGGACCGGCGCAACCGCCTCGCCTCTCAGGGATGAAAGCATGGCCTCGAGCATAATCATGAAGCCCTTGCCGCCGGCGTCAACCACTCCCGCCTTCTTCAGGACTGGGTTGATCTCTTTCGTCTCATCGAGAGCCCTGTTTCCGGCCTTAATGGCGCACATGAACATTCCCTCGACGTCAGACCCCAGTTCGGCCGCTTCTTTCGCAGCCTTTGCCGCAAGTCTGGACACCGTCAGAATCGTTCCTTCGGCAGGTTTCATAACCGCCTTGTACGCGGCGTCCACTCCGTCGCAGAGCGCCCCTGAAAACTCCTCTGGTCCGGCCGTCTCGAGGCCTTTCATTCTCTTGGAAATACCTCTGAACAGCAGGGAAATAATAACGCCCGAGTTGCCGCGTGCGCCCCTGAGGGTCGAGTTTGCCACACACAGCGATACTTCCTCGACGGTATCGAAATCCTTCTTCCGAAGCTCGGTCGCAGCCTGCTTCATGGTAAGACCCATATTTGTGCCGGTGTCGCCGTCGGGCACCGGAAATACATTCAGCTCATTGACGAGCTGTACATTCTTTGAAAGCGCAGCCTCTGCGCAAAGGACCATATCCTTCAAGGCTGCCGCATCAATATAATCTTTCAAGCGGTCAACCTCTTAATCATTCATTATGGTGTCGATGTACACGTCGACTCTTTCCACGGTTATGCCGGTAAGCTGTCCGAGTTTGTAAATAACTTCATTCTGGATGCTCGTGCCTACGGCCGGGATATTGACACCCTGGTCAATAGCTATATGAAGCTCTACAACGACGGAACCGTCATCGTTTGTGTGGAGTTTTACCCCCTTGGCCATTGACTCGCGCCTCAGCAGCTGCCAGTACGCCCCGTCATTGGCGCAGGAGACCATTCCCTTGACGCCGAAGCAGCTTGTCGCTGCCTCACCGGCAAGATTTGTAAATACATCATCGGGAATGCTGATTCTGCCGGATTTATTCTCTATGCTAACCATAGGCGGACCTCCCAATCGTGAGAAATTCGTTTAATTATAGCACAAATATCTTTTATGTAAAATTAGATTTTTCTCCCAGGCGGTCTTTGTCGTTTCTTATTTTAGTTGTTGTATAATTCCTTCGTAAATGTTAGAATTATAACAATCATTTTTTATATAAATGAATAATAAATTATTTATTTTTAGGAGAGAAAACGACTATGGTTGAAAGACATTTCAAGTCGATGGACGGCAACAACGCCGCCGCCCATGTATCCTATGCTTTCACTGAAGTTGCTGCAATCTACCCGATCACACCGTCCTCCCCGATGGCGGACTTTGTTGACCAGTGGAGCGCCCAGGGCCGTAAAAACCTTTTCGGCAGCACAGTAAAAGTACAGGAAATGCAGGCTGAATCCGGCGCAGCAGGTGCTGTCCACGGATCACTGAATGCCGGCGCACTCACCACCACATACACTGCATCCCAGGGATTACTTCTCATGGTCCCCAACATGTACAAAATCGCCGGTGAACTTCTTCCCGGTGTATTTCATGTTACCGCTCGTGCGCTTGCAAGCCACACTCTGAGCATCTTCGGTGACCACAGCGACGTAATGGCCTGCCGCCAGACAGGTTTCGCAATGCTCTGCGAATCCAGCGTGCAGGAAGTCATGGACCTTTCCCCTGTTGCTCACCTTGCTGCAATCAAGGGCAGAGTTCCGTTCCTCAACTTCTTTGACGGATTCCGCACTTCCCACGAAATCCAGAAGGTTCAGGTATGGGAGTATGAAGACCTCGCCGACATGCTCGATATGAAGGCAGTCGAAGAGTTCCGTGCCCGTGCAATGAACCCGAATCATCCCACAATGCGCGGCTCTCACGAAAACGGAGACATCTTCTTCCAGAACCGTGAAGCTTCCAACAAGTACTACGATGCAGTTCCCGCAGTCGTCGAAGAGTACATGGATAAAATCAACGCCAAAATCGGCACGGATTACAAACTCTTCAACTACTACGGCGCACCCGATGCAGACCGCGTCATCGTTGCGATGGGCTCCATCTGCGACGTTGCCGAGGAAGTCATCGATTACCTCACAGCAAAAGGCGAGAAGGTCGGTCTTGTTAAGGTCCGCCTGTTCCGCCCCTTCTGCCCGGACAAGCTCATTGAAGCCATCCCGGCAAGCTGCAAGAAGATTGCCGTCCTCGACAGGACAAAGGAACCCGGCGCACAGGGCGAGCCTCTGTATCTTGATGTTGTCACAGCTCTGGCCAATGCCGGCAAGACCGACATCTCCGTAATCGGCGGCCGCTACGGTCTCGGTTCCAAGGATACTCCTCCCGCATCCGTATTTGCAGTTTACAAAGAACTCGCAAAGAAAGACATGAAACGCCAGTTCACCATGGGCATTGTCGATGATGTCACCAACCTCTCTCTCGAAGAGGAGAAGGCACCTTCAACAACTCCCGAAGGCACAATCGAGTGCAAGTTCTGGGGTCTCGGCGGTGACGGTACAGTCGGTGCAAACAAGAACTCCTGCAAGATTATCGGCGACCATACCGACAAATACGTTCAGGCTTACTTCCAGTACGACTCCAAGAAGACCGGCGGCGTAACAGTCAGCCATCTCCGTTTCGGCGACAAGCCCATCAAGAGCCCGTACTACATCAACCAGGCAGACTTCGTCGCATGCCATGTTCCCTCATACATTCAGAAGGGATTCCCCATTGCCCGCGACGTTAAGCCCGGCGGAATATTCCTCGTAAACAGCCAGTGGAGCTTCGAAGAGCTCGAAGAGCATCTCGTCGCTTCCGAAAAGCGCTACATTGCCGAGAACAATGTTCAGCTTTACATGATTAACGCTATCGACCTCGCCAAGAAGATAGGCATGGGCAAGCGCACCAACACCATTCTGCAGTCCGCTTTCTTCTCACTGGCTAAGGTTCTCCCCGAAGAGGAAGCTATCGGCTACATGAAGGATGCAGCTCTCCATTCCTACCTCAAGAAGGGCCAGGATATAGTTGACATGAACTACAATGCCATCGATGCCGGCGCAACAGCCTACACGAAGGTAGATGTACCTGCCTCCTGGAAGGACGCAAAAGACGAAGTCAAGGCCGAGAAGCTCTCCGGTCCCGAACTCACCGTCAAGACAGTAGAGAACATTCTCGTTCCCGTCGACAAGATGGACGGCGATTCACTGCCCGTATCCAAGTTCGTCGATTACGCAGACGGCACATTCCCGCTCGGTGCCGCGGCATACGAGAAGCGCGGCATTGCTGTCAGCGTTCCCAAGTGGGATGCCGAGAAGTGCGCACAGTGCAACCAGTGTGCATTTGTCTGCCCGCATGCTACAATCCGTCCGTTCGCGCTTACTGAAGAAGAAGCCAAGAACGCTCCTGCAAATGCAAAGATTGCCGACATCAAGGCCGGCAAGGGCAAGGGCGAGTACAAATTCGCAATTGCTGTTTCCCCGCTCGATTGTATGGGATGCGGCGTATGTATCGGCCAGTGCGGCGTAGGCGCCATCGAGATGGCTCCTCTGGAGTCCCAGCTTGATCAGCAGGAAGTCTTCGACTACATGGTCAAGAACGTCACCGAGAAGAAAGAACTCTTCGTTGCGGACAACGTCAAGTTCAGCCAGTTCGCTCAGCCTTACCTCGAGTTCTCCGGCTCATGCGCAGGCTGTGCAGAGACATCCTATGCACGTCTCGTAACTCAGCTCTTCGGCGATCATATGATGATCTCCAACGCAACAGGATGCTCCTCCATCTGGGGCGGCCCGGCTGCAACATCTCCTTACTGTGTCAACAAGGAAGGCAAGGGACCCTCTTGGGCCAACTCCCTCTTTGAAGATAACGCAGAGCACGGCCTCGGCCTCTACCTCGGCCAGAAGAAGATCCGTAACGATCTGCTCCCGTCCGTTGAGTACATTGCAGAGAATGCAGGCGATGAAAACATCAAGGCAGCAGCTCAGGAATGCCTCAACACCTGGGACAACGGCAACACCAACCAGGAGCCTTCGGCAAGACTTATCGCCCTGCTCGAGGCAAAAGGCGCATGCTGCGATGCAAGCAAGGCAATCCTTGAAAAGAAATCCTACCTCAACAAGAAGTCAATGTGGATCTTCGGCGGTGACGGCTGGGCATTCGATATCGGCTACGGCGGAGTTGACCACGTTCTCGCTTCCGGCGAAGACGTCAATATCTTCGTATTCAACACCGAAGTTTACTCCAACACCGGCGGACAGGCTTCAAAGGCTTCCAACATCGGTCAGGTTGCACAGTTCGCAGCTGCCGGTAAGGAAATCAAGTCCAAGAGCCTCGCAGAGATGGCCATGACCTACGGCTACGTCTATGTTGCCCAGGTCGCTATGGGCGCCAACAAGGTTCAGACCCTGAAAGCCATTGCAGAAGCCGAAGCATACAACGGACCTTCTCTCATCATCGGTTACGCACCGTGCGAGATGCACTCCATCAAGGGCGGTATGGAAAACTGCCAGAAGGAAATGGATTCCGCCGTCAAGTGCGGTTACTGGAACCTCTTCCGTTACAATCCCGCCGCCGAAGAGAAGATGTTCTCTCTCGACAGCAAGGAACCGGCACCCGGCTACTACGACTTCCTCATGAACGAAGCTCGTTACAGCCGCCTGACCCGTGAGTTCCCGGATCGTGCGGAAAATCTGTTCGACAAGTCCGAGGACAATGCAAAGGCACGCTACGAGCACCTGCTCAAGCTGCAGAGCATGTACAACGGCTGATAACAAAATAATGAAGCGGCAAACCGCTTCGTGATAAACGAATCACCGGGCCTTTTTAGGTCCGGTGATTTTGTATTTCATCCGCGGCTTTGAACCGCATCCACAAGTCCCTTTATATATGCCGTGAACGCCGCTTCCGATGTGTAGTAGCCTCCCACCATATCCGTAAGGTGGTCGTTGATAATCGCCCCGTCATAGCCTTTGCGGTGAAGCAGCTCTATCTCCTTCGTGAGGTCCTCGCATCCGCTGTACGGAGTGCATTCGCTGAATCCGCCTTCGGTTTCAATCGGCTGTGTCACGTTTCTCACATGAACTTTGAAGAGTTTTTTCTGGTCGAGAAGCTCTTCCATCATTTCGAGCGGAGTGCAGCCCATCGCGCTTCCGCCTTCCAGCCAGCAGCCCGTGCAAAGGCATGCGCCTATGTGGTCGGAATCCGCAATGCTGAGCGCTCTCCTGTATCCGTCGGCGGTACCGAATATGCATCTCGGAATCCCGCCCATGGAATATACCGGGGGATCGTCGGGGTGAATTCCTATGTAAACGTCCGCTTCCTCCGCGACCGGCACAACCTTCTTTATGAAATACTCATAGTTCTCCCAGAGTTCATCCTCCGAATATTCCCTGCCGTGGCTCAGCGGTCCGAAAAAGCGCTTTTCCTTCCACCAGCCGCTGTTCGGCTGTTTGAGATTCAGAGTATTTGCGGGAAGGTCCCTGCTTACGGGGTTTTCCTCTATATTCCTCCAGATGCCGTTGGCCATATGGGCATAGGTATTGTACCTGATTCCTGCCGCTCCGAGGTTTCTTATGAACCGGAGAAACTCCTCTATTTTTTCATCCCTGTCTTCAAGCCCGAGTGTAATAGAATCGCAGTTGTGTACGGAGGCATTTTCTATTCTGTAGAGTTTCAGTCCCTCTTTTTCAAGCGCTTCTCTGATTGCCGTGTAGCACTCGGCGCTGTGTTCGGGAACCTGGCGTTCAATAACCATTGTCCAGGTAACTCCGAGCTGCTTTAAAAGCCGCACTCCGTCCGGATCAAGATGTATTTCCCCGTTGTCGTCTCTGGTAACGGGTCCTGTCAGTTTCGTGGCAACCTGTATCCCCGGCCTGTCGTTGAAATATCCCGGAATGGTTTTCATTGGAATGGACATTGTTTAAACTCCGTTCTTGTATTGTGGTCTGCCGCTCCGGATCTAGGGCGGTTCGGCGGCAGAATTTCTTTGTCAAAGCACAAATAATATACTTTTTCTTGCATTCAAAATCAAGGCGAATAATAATACTAGTAGGATACTATGCTTACCGAACGGAGGCCGAAAATGAATTACCATCACGTCCGTTATGAAAAACTCAGGCTGTTCTGCATCAAGGTGTTCCAGGGCTACGGCTTTAGCGAAGGGGACAGCGACACAATTACCGATGTTCTTCTCGATGCGGACCTGTGCGGGATAGAATCCCACGGCATACAGCGTCTCATCCGCTATCATGAGGAAATAACAAGCGGTATGGTCCACGTGGATGCAAAGCCCGAAATCGTGTTTGAAACTCCTCTCAGCGCCGTTATGGACGGCAACAGCGGGATGGGGCAGCTTCTCGGAACAGAGGCCATGAATCTGGCCATCGGAAAAGCCAAAGCTTCGGGCTTCGGCATGGTCACCATGAGAAATTCAAACCACTACGGAGTGGCAAGATACTATGCCAGAATGGCGGCGGACGAGGGACTCATCGGCATGTCAATGACAAACACCGAGGCGATTATGGTCCCGACCTTCGGCTGTGAGGCCATGCTCGGCACCAACCCGATTGCTTTTGCCATGCCCGCATCGCCCAGCGATTATGTGTTTGACGGAGCAACCACGGTTGTTCCTCGCGGCAAACTGGAAGTATATGCCAAGCGCGGCAGCGGTCTTCCCTTCGGGTGGGCTCTCGACGGCAACGGAAAGGACTGCACCGACCCGGATATCGTGCTTACCAACATAAAGGGCAAGCTCGGCGGCGGCATTCTTCCTCTCGGCGGTTCCGGCGAACTGAACTCGGGCTACAAGGGCTACGGCTATGCGATGCTTTGCGAAATAGCAACTGCGATTCTGTCGGGCGGAACCACTTCCAATTATGTCTATAAGACACCCGGACAGTCCGGTATAGCCCAGAGCTACATCGCTCTTGATTACGGCATGTTCGGCGACAAATCCGAAATTGAGGCTTCTCTTTCAAAGTTCCTGCAGGAGATACGCGATTCAGACAAAGCTGAAGGCTGCGACAGAATATACATACACGGCGACAAATCCGCCGAATCGCGCGAGCGCGTGAAAGCCGAGGGTGTTCCCCTGAACGAGAAAACCTATGATGAGATGATTATGATTGGCCGGTTCACCGGGGCGGAGGAGTATCTTCCCGAGTATACCGACTGAAAAAACGATACCCGGTTCACAGAACCGGGCCTTTTTTATAAGCGTTTTTGAAGTTTTCTTTCCATCAGCAGAAGCTGCGGATCCTCATCTATCACGTCAAAATCGTATTTCCTGTAGAAATTCACGGCGATGCTGTTTTTTGTGTTAACATTCAGCCTTATTGAATTGCGTCCCATCTCTCCGTACGTCATTATAGCCCTGGCGAGCGCCTGGATCCCGTATCCTTTATTCCTGTATTCGGGTTCCAGATATAAAAGACTTATCCAGCCGTATCCCTCGTCGGCTCCGCGCAAGGTGTCCAGATCTACCACTCCGGCTCTTTTGTCTTTGTCATACAGTATTTTTACGGCGCCGTCATAGTCTCTGGCATGTTCTTTGGCGCTGGAGAGATATATGTCCGGAATATAACCGTCGAGCGAGCCTTCATGAGCAAATCTCCAGCCTTCCTCGTAGCAGTCGAGATAGTATCCCGAGTCCTTTGCAAAATCGATGTTTTCATCGCGTATGTCCGCGGTTGAATTCCATTTCGGCGGGTCGTACTGTCCCAGATGAGAAAAGTCATTTTTAAAAATTACACTGAATTTTCCGTCATCGTATTCTAGTTTTGAGATTGCAGTGTTCTTGCATATGGGAACCGTCTCGACATCTGAAAGGTCCACATTGAATACACCGCTTAAAAAGCATCTGAGCGATACGCCGTGCGAACATACGGCGACTGTTTTGCCTTCATTGCGCTGCGCAATATCCTCAATCGCGGCATACATCCTTTTCCTGACACTGTCGAAAGTCTCGGCACCCTCAAAAACCCATTTTTCGGAATCGAACATAAACAGCTGCGCTTCGGCCGGGTATTGTCTCATGATATTTCCGAAGAATCCCGTTTCCCATGGTCCGAGATCAATTTCCCTGAGTCTTTCGTCCGTTATAACCTCAAGACCGTGCGGTTCGGCTATTCCTTTTTCCGCGGTAATGTATGCTCTGTAAAGGTCTGACGAATACACGCCGTCAATGTGCACGTCTTTAAGACGCTCTGCGAGCGTCTCTATCTGCTTTACGCCTATATTCGTAATGTTTCCGTCCCACTGGCCCTGCATCGCCCTGTAAAGGTTGCCTTCGGCCTGAGTATGTCTTACGAGATATATTGTAGTCATGTGTGCTTTCTTGACCTCTAATAAACTACAGAGTATAATAGCAAAGTACCCCTACAGTTTCAAGCGAAAGCGTGGTGTTTGGTATGGTCAGAGCAGCTGCTCTTGTTGCCGGTGACGAAACCAGGCTCAGAGCCCTTCTCGATTCTGTTTATTTCAAGGAAATACCGAATTTCGAACTCGCAGCAGTCATCTCCTGCGAGAAGAATTCCGCTGCCATGCGAAGGGCAACTTCCTCCGGGATTCCCGCATTCATGGTCGATCCCGATCTGTTCCCCACAAACGACAGCTATACGCTTGCTGTTTCCAACAAGCTTTCGGACATGGACATCGATCTTGTCATTCTTGCGGGCTGGACACTTCCGCTTGGCATTATTGCTTACAAATATAAGAACAGAACAATCGGGACATTCCCCTCTCTTATCCCGGCATTCCAGACGGAAAATGTTTTCCGTTCCATTCTCGAACGCGGAGTCAAAATTACCGGAGCTACAGCATATTTTGCCGACGAGGAAGGAAACGTCGGAAATATCATTCTTCAGAAAGCCGTTGATGTGGCTCAGAACGACACTCCCGAAACTCTGGCGCTGCGGGTATTTGACGAAGGTGAAAAGATTATTCTTCCGCTTGCCATCGGACTATTCTGTTCCGGAAGGCTGGGCCTTCACGGCAGGCGTGTCGTGATCACAGAGGTACCTAAAAGCGATGCTTGAGAATTATCTTATAGTGCACAAAAGCATACTTCCCGAATGCTACGGCAAGGTTATCGAGGCCAGGCATATGCTTGAGCAGGGAACTGCCAAGGATGTTACCGAGGCCATAAAAAAGGTCGGCATTTCAAGAAGTACCTACTATAAATATAAAGACCTGCTTCTCGAGTCTTCGGACATCAGCGAAGGCAGGACGGCCGTCATTACCGCCATGCTTTCCCACGAGCCCGGCACTCTCAGCGAGCTGCTGAGAAAAATCTCCGAAGCGGGCGGTAGCGTCATAACCATAACCCAGTCAATACCAATCAGGGGAAAAGCGGAAGTAACCATTTCCCTGGATGTCTCCAATATCGGCAATTCGGTAGATGATTTTGTCAAATCCATTGGTGCTAAACTAGTTGCTATAGAATGAGGAACTATTATTATGAATGATTTATCCCTTAAAGATTTTGAGGTTGCGCAGGAGAGATTACGTCCCATATTGCATCACACCGAACTTGACCCGTCTTCGACTTTCTCCGCTATGACAGGCGGAGAAATTTTTCTGAAGTGTGAAAACCGTCAGAAGACAGGTTCGTTCAAAATCCGCGGAGCGAGCAACAAAATCGCAGCCCTTGTCGAACAGGGCAATGTCAATTCTGTTGTCGCCTCCAGCGCTGGCAATCACGCGCAGGGTGTTGCATATGCCGCTAAGAAGTTCGGTATCCCCGCGACAATCGTGATGCCCAAGGCGGCTCCTCTGGCCAAGGTCAACGCGACCGAAGGCTACGGCGCAAAAGTGGTACTTGCAGGTGACTGCTACGACGACGCATACGCAGAAGCCTGCAGAATATGCGAAGAGGAAGGCGCCACGTTCCTTCACCCTTACAACGACCTTGACGTAATGGCAGGTCAGGGCACGCTCGGTATAGAAATACTTAACGACCTCCCCGATGCGGATATCATAATTACTCCGGTCGGCGGCGGCGGGTTGCTTGCCGGTGTCGCGTGTGCCGTAAAGAAGAGCAATCCTAATGTTCAGGTCTTCGGTGTTCAGGCGGAGGGAGCCAATGCAGCCGCATTAAGCTATAAGGCCGGTACACTCATGTGCACGGATACCGCCACCACGATTGCCGACGGTATTGCTGTTAAGAAACCCGGAGATATCTCTTTCGAGCTTATCAAAAAATATGCCGACGGCATTGTAACTGTCGACGACTCCCAGATAGCCGAAGCGATCCTTCTTCTTATTGAAAGATGCAAGCAGATTGTCGAGCCTGCGGGCGCTACACCTCTTGCCGCCGTTCTGAACGGCAAAATCGATGTGGCCGGCAAGAAGGTCGTCTGTCTTATGAGCGGCGGAAATATTGACGTCAGCTTCGTTCAGAGCATTATTGAGCAGGGCCTTGTTGCAAGACGCAGATGGATAAAATTCACCGTTACTCTCGTCGACAAGCCCGGCAGTCTGGTATCTCTTCTTAACAGAATTGCAGATCTCGGTGCCAATATTCTGTCCATAGAACATGACAAACTCAAAGCAGGGCTGAATCCCAACGAAATAAACGTGCATGTCGCATGTGAGGTCGGCGGCGATTCCCATGCCAGAAAACTGCTTGATGAAATATCCAAATACTATAAAATCGAGGAGGATAAATAAAAAATGAAAACTGTATCAACTGAAAAAGCTCCTTCAGCAATCGGCCCCTATTCCCAGGCTCAGATCAGCGGCAATTTCGTATTTGCCAGCGGCCAGATTCCCATCATTCCGGAAACCGGAGAACTTGCCGAGGGTCTTGAAGCTCAGGCAAATCAGGTGTTTACCAATATTACCGAACTGCTCAAGGCCGCAGGCACCGATATTGGCAAAACCGTAAAGACCACCGTATTCATCAAGGATATGAACGATTTCGGAAAAATCAACGAAATCTATGCCAAGTATTTTACAGATCCTTTCCCCGCGCGTTCCTGTGTCGAGGTCGCCAGACTTCCAAAGGATGTATTGCTCGAGTGCGAAGTAATCGCCGAGATTTAATAGTGAAGCCAAATAACAGCAGCAGTCCCGAATCCATGGGACTGCTGTTGTGTTTTTATGCTAGTTGAAGTTGTCCGTTCAAAAAAACAGGGAATATAAAGCGAGCACTTCTTATTCGTCGCTCGGCTCTGAAAGCTGTTCTTCAACTGTGTGATATTCAATCACCTGTTTGCCGACCGTGACCTTATCCATTTCAAAAAAGGCACACAAATCAGCCGCTATCATATCCGCCTCGTTTTCCGTCACGCCGTTAACTTTGATATGCATCTCGGCGGTTTCCTTGAATACTCCGTCCGAATAGACGTATCCGCCGTCAATCTTTCTGATGCTGAACGATCCCGCATAGTTCTTGCATACGTTCTGAATGATATGATAAAGCTTTCCCGTGGAAAACCGCGGCACTAAAGAATTCTGGTCATCGGTGAAATCCAGTCTAATCAGATACTGATCCATTTTTATGTTTTCGTTTCTTTTCATTGAGTATTCCTCCGTTTTGCTGATAATGACTAATCTCTTATTGATTATAATATCACAATTGGCAAAAAAATACAGCACCCGCTTTCGTGAGTGCTGCATATATAGGCATATTATCTCTTGCTGAACTGAGGAGCACGACGGGCTGCTTTGAGACCGTACTTTTTACGCTCTTTCATTCTCGGGTCACGAGTGAGGAATCCTGCGGCCTTGAGAGATGCGCGGTAGCTGTCATCAACCAGAAGAAGTGCTCTTGCGATGCCGTGTCTTACCGCACCGGCCTGACCGGAAACACCACCGCCGGAAACGGTTGCTTCAACATCAACTTTTCCTACAGTGCCGGTAGTGACTAGAGGCTGACGGACTATAACCTTAAGGGTTTCAAGACCAAAATAGTCATCAATGTCACGGCCGTTGATTGTGATTGCGCCTGATCCGTTGGGGATGAGGTGAACTCTAGCGACAGAAGATTTTCTGCGTCCTGTTCCGTATGTGTACGGCTTCTTGGATTTATATGTTGCCATTCTATTCTACCTCCTATCAGCGATCCCAAACTTCGGGCTTCTGTGCAGCGTGGTCATGCTCCGGTCCCGCGAATACTCTGAGACGTTTGAGCTGCCACTGTGCGATTGTATTCTTCTGGAGCATTCCGCGAACTGCAAGTCTCATTGCCAGCTCGGGGCGTTTTTCCATAAGTGTCTTGTAGTTTGTCTCTTTGAGACCTCCGGGATAACCGGAATGTGTGCGATAGAACTTCTGTTCGAGTTTCTTGCCTGTGAGAACTGCATCCTTGCAATTGATAATAATTACATAGTCTCCGCAGTCAACGTTGGGTGTATAGGTTGTTTTCCATTTACCGCGAAGAAGATTCGCAGCGATTTCAGCGGTCTTGCCGAGCGGCTTGCCGGCTGCATCAAGGACATACCATTTTCTCTCTACGGTTTCCTTGGTAAGCAGAGTTGTGGACATGTTTTGCCTCCATATAAATTAAACAATGTTTTGACATTTTTTCAGTGCTCAAGTACAATAACATAGCCGATTGAAAGAGTCAATAATAAATTAATTTTTATATATACAATCTCCCGAAATCTCTCAAATTCTTGTAAATGCTCCCGTTTTCTTAAAACCGAAATTAAAATTGGATTATCATATGGACAAACTTAACGATTTTACCGGCATAGTCCGCAAGGCCGTGGACGATTACAACATGATAAACCCCGGCGACACCATCGCCGTCGGAGTCTCCGGCGGGAAGGACAGTCTGCTGCTTCTTGCCGCCATGAATCACCTCAGGGAATATTATCCCAGGCAGTTTTACCTTGAGGCTTTCACAGTTGAACTCGGTTTCGAGTCAATGGATTTTTCTCCGGTACAGTCCTTCTGCGACGGGCTTGGCATAAAATATACCCGCGTCAAGACGGATATACGCGAAATTGTCTTTGACGTCAGAAACGAGGACAACCCCTGCTCACTGTGCGCCAAAATGCGTAAGGGCGCACTGAACGACGCCATAACCTCACAAGGAATCACCAAGCTTGCTCTCGGGCATCACTTTGATGACGCTGTCGAGACCTTTATGATGAGTCTTCTTTTCGAAGGCCGCCTTTCCTGCTTCAGACCCGTAACTTACCTTGACCGCACGGGAGTCACTCAAATAAGGCCTCTCATCTATGCGGGTGAGCAGAAAATATCCAACCTTGCTTCCGAACTCAATCTCCCGGTAGTTGACAATCCCTGCCCCATGGACAAAACCAGCAAGCGTCACGAAATAAAAACACTGCTCAGTGAAATGAGCAGTGAGTATCCCGATATGAAAAGCAAGATCTTCGGCGCCATGCAGCGCCTGCCGCTTCCCGGTTGGGAAAAAGCTATTTGATCGAAACCAGATGTCCCGATGCCTTCATCGCAGCGATGATGGCATCGACATTTTTTTCGCACTCTTCATCCGAAGTAGCTTCGGCCATAACACGAAGTACGGGTTCCGTGCCCGATGCTCTCAAAAGCACTCTGCCGTCTTCGCCGAGTGCTTTCGTGCACTCTTCGACAGCCGCTTTGACCGCCGCATCTTCAAGCGTCGCTTCTTTGTCATCGACGACGACATTCTTGAGCACCTGCGGGTAAATCTTCACTCCGGACGCAAGAACGGAAAGGGGAAGTTGTGTCTCAATAAGGACTTCCATCAGCATGATTGCAGTGATAAGTCCGTCGCCGGTATGTGCGTACTTGCGGAATATAACGTGTCCGGACTGTTCTCCGCCGAGATGATAGTTGTTCTCCTTCATGTTCTCGTAGACATATCTGTCTCCGACCTTCGTCTTGACATAGTCTATGCCTTCTCTTTCCAGCGCCTTGTACAGCCCGAAATTCGACATAATCGTGGTTACAACCATGTTTCCTGCAAGCTGTCCCTTGTTTTTAAGGTTCTTTGCGCAGATATACATTATCTGGTCACCGTTGACAACGTTTCCCAGTTCATCAACGGCAAGGCATCTGTCCGCATCTCCGTCAAACGCGAATCCGACATCAAGTCTGTTGTCGCGGACGTATTCACAGAGCCCTTCTATATGGGTCGAACCGCAGTTCAGGTTGACATTGAATCCGTCCGGGTTGTTGTTAATAACATATGTCTTTGCGCCCAGAGCCTGGAATACGGACGGGGCTATCATCCATGACGAACCGTTGGCGCAGTCGAGAGCAACCTTGTGGTTCTCGAACGAACGCATCGCCAGGGAAGTGAGATAACCGATATATCTGTTTCTGCCGGAATAGAAGTCTACTGTTTTACCGATATTCTGCCCCATTGCCCAGGGAATATCCTCAATATTACCGTCGAGATAATCTTCAACGCCCGCGAGGAGTTCGTCATCCATTTTCTCGCCGATGCCGTTCATCAGCTTGATGCCGTTATCCGTAAACGGATTATGGGATGCGGAAATCATAATGCCGCAGTCGAAGTTCTCTGTTCTGGTAATATAGCTCACGCACGGGGTTGTGGTAACGTGGAGCAGGTAGGCATCCGCCCCGCTGGAGCATATGCCAGAAGCGAGCGCATTTTCATACATATAGGAAGAACGTCTCGTATCCTTGCCGATAACGATCTTCGCCTGATGGTCCTGGCCGTAATACCAGCCGAGATAGCGTCCTATTTTAAAAGCGTGTTCCGCGTTGAGAACGTCTCCCGCCTTGCCGCGGAATCCGTCTGTTCCGAAATACTTACCCATGGTTGTTATTCCTTTTCTACAATGTCGTTCTTGTTTTTGTATATGCTGTTGGGAGGTACGACTCCCCTCACGCAGGAGACAGGATAGATGTTGGAGTTCCTGCATACTACGGTTCCGGGATTGAGGACGCTGTTGCATCCGACTTCCACATTGTCTCCGAGCATCGCCCCGAACTTCTTTCTTCCCGTCTCGTGATTGTCTCCGTCTTCCTTGACAACCACAAGCGTCTTGTCGCTTTTTACATTGCTCGTTATGGAGCCGGCACCCATATGTGCCTTGTATCCGAGTATGGAATCTCCCACGTAGTTGTAATGGGGGACCTGAACATTGTCGAACAGAACAACGTTCTTAAGTTCTGTGGAGTTTCCCACAACCGCATTCTTTCCGACTATCGCGCTGCCTCTTATAAACGCGCAGTGCCTTACTTCGGCGCCGTGGTCTATGATGCACGGCGTGCCGAGATACGCGGACGGAAATACCGTCGCATCCTTGGCAACCCAGACGCCCTCGCTTACGTTGTCGTATTCGTCGGCGGGAAGGGTCGGACCCAGCTTTAAAATGAACTCCTTGATCCCGTCAAGGCATTCCCACGGATATGTCTTTCCCTCGAAAAGGTCCGCCGCTATCGTCTTTTCAAGGTCATACAGTTCCCTGATTTCAACCATTACAGTCTCTCTCCCTTGAAGATGTCCAGGAAATACTTGTAGGTATCTACCTTGAGTTCTCCGCAGGCCGCCTCGTCGCAAGCGATGATGGCATCGTTGTGCATCTGAAGCGCGGAGCATGTCCACATCTGGCTTACACCGCCCTCGACTGTCGCTGCGAGAGCTCTTGCCTTGTTGTGTCCGCTTATGAGCACCAGCACCTGTTTGGAGTCCGTAACGGTTCCTATTCCGACGGAAAGGGCTTTGGTGGGAACTTTGGACGGGTCGTTGCCAAAGAATCTGGAGTTAACGATTATGGTATCGGTGGTAAGGTCTCTTACTCCGGTACGGGAAGCGAGCGATGTGAACGGCTCGTTGAATGCCAGATGTCCGTCAACGCCGATTCCGCCCATGAAGAGGTCTATGCCTCCGCAGGCCGCAATCTTTTCTTCGTATCTTCTGCATTCGGCTTCGGGATCTTCAGCCATGCCGTTGAGAATGTTTACGTTCTCTGCGGGAATGTCTATGTGGTCAAACAGGTTGTCGTGCATGAAGTACCAGTAGCTCTGGTCATGCTCGTGGGGGAGCCCCACATACTCGTCCATGTTGAATGTGATGACGTTCTTGAAGGACACTTTGTTTTCCTTGTTGGCCTTTACAAGATTCTGGTATACGCCTATAGGCGATGATCCTGTCGGAAGGCCGAGCACGAACGGTCTGTCTTCCTTGTGGTTGTTTATGGCATCAATAATATGATCCGCCGCCCAGCGGCACATCTTTTCGTAGTTTTCCTGAATAATAACTTTCATTGTCAAGTCTTCTTTCAAATTAGATTGCCTTTTATGGCAGGTACATTATAAATTAGACCGTTTATATGCACAATTAGCAAAGCATACAAACTTGCCCTTTCTTTTATTCCGTTATTTACGTTGACATTATTCCGTTAAATATGTATATTATTCCCATATCGGAATAAAAGGATAAGCAGTTATGTACAGTACCGTAAAATCGACCGCATCAAGATGGGGCATTTCCGAAAGGCGCGTGCGCATTCTGTGTGCCGAAGGCCGGGTTCCCGGTGCGTATCAGATCGGCCGCGGATGGCATATCCCGTCGGACGCCGTGAAGCCGTCCGACATGCGCTGCCGCACCGGTGAAGCGGAAGCCTTCACCGCCGAGCAGAAAAAAGAACTGCTTGATTCTCTGCCCGGACTGACCGAGGGAGAGAAACAGCAGTTGGCCTACAGCTTCGAGGTCGAGTATATTTTCAATTCGGAAGCCATGGCCGGCAATCCCCTTTCCATCAGGGAAACAGACCTTGTTCTTCAGGGCATAACGCTTGTCGACAAGCCTCTGAGTTATCAAAAAAGAATACTCGCTCACAAAAAAGCATTTGACTTTATTTCAGATTCTGTTAAAGTTAAACGCGCTGTTACTCCCGATTTCATCCGTCAGGTACATTCCATACTGCTTGAAGAACTGCCTCAGGATAGGGGAGAATACAGAAAAATACCGCTGCGTACTTTCGGGACTTCACCCGAGCCCGTTCAGCCGGATATGATCGAGTCGGAGCTCGAACGCACCCTGTATGAATATGACAGGTCCAGAGATTCCTTTATCGCGAAGCTTGCCAGATTCCATATTGCGTTTGAAAGTATCCGCCCGTTCATCGACGCCAACGGCAGAGTGGGCCGCCTTCTGATAAACTACGAACTTATGCGTCTGGGCTATCCGCCGATTATATTTTATTTTTCGGACCGGCGCGCATATTTCTCCGCTTTCGAATCTTATCAGAATTCCGGCGGCATTTCCGCCATGGCACAGATTATCTCGGAAAATCTGGAACGCGCGCTCGATTCCCGTATCAATCTGTCAAGGAGCAGACCCGGTAAAGCCGGTTCAATAGCCAGCTATATGGAAAATATCGTTTACAAATTCAAATTTGAAGGAAATCCCGTCTCTTGCGAACCTTTCGGAGCGGGACATATCAACAAGTCGTTTTTTGTCACCACCGACACCGGAAAAAAATATGTTCTTCAGTGTATCAGCCCCGTGGCTTTCCACGACGTTCCCGGTCTGATGGCAAACGCCATCGCAGTATCAAAACACATAGCTTCAAAGGGCGGCAGGACGCTTAATTTCATTCCGGCCGAGACGGGCGACTATTACTATGCGGACGAGAGCGGAGCTTACTGGCGCAGTTACGAACACATTGATGCGCTTTGCCTGCAGGCTGCCGAGCAGCCCGAAGATTTTTACGAAAGCGGTGTCGCTTTCGGGAACTTCCAGAACCTTCTGAACGATTTCCCCGCAGACACTCTTTGCGAAACCATTCCCAACTTCCATAACACGCCCGAACGTTTTGTCCAGCTGCATTCCGCTGTATCGTCAGACAGAATGCACAGGGCAGCCCAGGTGCAGGATGAAATCAATTTCGCTTTTGAGCGCGAGGCCGATTCCGGTACATTGATGGAGATGCTTTATGTCGGCGACCTGCCTCTTAGAGTTACTCATAACGACACGAAGCTCAACAATGTTCTCCTTGACCCGAATACAAGAAAATCCATCTGCGTCATTGATCTTGATACCGTAATGCCGGGTCTTTCCGCATTTGATTTCGGTGACGCTATCAGATTCGGTGCTTCAACCGCCGCCGAAGATGAACAGGACCTGAGCAAAGTTCATGTCAATCTGTATCTCTACCGCCTTTTTGCCAGAGGTTATATCAAATCATGTCCCATCCTCACGGAAAACGAGAAGGACGTCCTCGCTCTCGGTTCCAAGCTTATGACTCTTGAATGCGGAACGCGTTTCCTTGCCGACTACCTTGACGGAGACCGGTATTTCGGAATCAGTTATCCTGAGCAGAATCTGGACCGGGCCAGAACACAGTTCAAGCTCGTAAAGGATATGGAGGACCACTGGACCGAAATTGAAACGATAATCAAAGAAGAAGCCGACCGCTTCATCTGAACCAATACACAATTAATAACTGCCATGCGGCGAAATGCTGCATGGCAGTTGCTGTTGTGTGGAATTATTTGTTGTAGGGCTTATTTTTCCGGTACGTTGTCCGGGAGTTTCGCTGGACGTCCGTCTTTTGTTATAAAGCCGTAATCACGGGCAATTTTTAGAACTTCTTCATTAAGCGCGCTTTCAACGGCTCTTCTGTTTTTCTCATCAGCCCAAGTGATAAATCCGACTTCATATGTGTATTGCATGTACTCGTCGACTTTCGTAACCCCGTCGTATTCTATCCCGCCGATCATTTCCGGATGTCTCTCGGCAGCGCCCGGCAGTTCGGCTTCATATGCTCTTCTTACATCATCGGGATCGATGTAATAACTTATAAAGATAGTCTTTTCTATCTTTGTCTTCAGCCTTGTCTTGTTGACGACATTGGTAATCGAACTGTTGCAGATGCTCTTTATGTCGCCGTTTTTCTCAAACTTGCAGGTTCTCAGTCCTATTTCCTTTACCGTTCCCGTATAACCGCCGATTTCCACCACATCGCCTATGCGGAACTGTCCTTCAAGGATAATGAAGAATCCTTCTATAATATCCTTGATGAGGCTCTGCGCGCCGAGACCTATGAGCAGCGAGAACGCTCCGAGTGATGTGAGAACCGCTGTAACATTCATGCCGAGAAGGTACAGACTGTAGAAAATGCAGAATATGGTGGCGGCATAGGAGAATATCGATATAACCAGCCTGAACAGAGTCTTCGATTCGGAGTCGAGACTTGGCGAAGCAACCGTAAATGCCAGTTTTGTCAGCCAGATGAGAAGCGCGAAGAACAGTGCTATCAGCAGTATTGCGGACAACGAAATAATGTTTATCCCCCTGTCCCAGTCTCCTCTCCACATGGTGCAGACAAGCGAATTGCTGTTCGTCGACAGAGAATATGCTGTGTCTATGCAAATCAGCAGCAAAACAGCATACCCCATAATTCTGGCAATTTTCTTAATTTTCTCTTCGGCGGAAAGGCTGTCAAAGTCCTTGTTTCCGTCATCAATGGAATAACTCTCCAGATGGACCTTCTTTATTTTAACTATGTCAATGTCGTCATTGCCGTTTTTCAGTATTAACAGTGCCATCCCAAGAAGCAATATAAAAGCAACAGGCATAAGCTGCCACGGAAGCATTGATAAATATGTGGAAATTAATTTCGTCTCGCTTTTTACAAAATATGCCAGATAACAGCTTTCAATTTTATTGAGAACCTCGAGTTCAACTTTATAAACACGGACAAGATACTTGTCTCCGCCGATAGTTTTAATTCCGATATAGTCGCCGCTAAATGCCTCTTCTCCGTCCAGCCGCAGTTCGTCGTTTGAGAATCCCGACAATTCCGGGCATTTATAGGACAGCGTATGCTGCTCATCATCTTCGAATCTCAACAGATCGGCCAGAGACATTATGCTCATGAGGTCAACGGCTTCGGCAAACACTCCGTTATCTGTCTGAACATAAGGCGGACATTTGAAACAGGCCTTCATCATGCCGTATTCTCCGATTTCATTGTCTCCACCCGAAAGAGTAAGCGGAAAAGCAACCACAACATGGCGTGCAGAACCTTCCTCTTCCAGCTCGGAATAGCTTTTTACCCTTCTGTCGAGCACATCACGGAGTTTTTCCGATGAAATCTGTTCGTCCCAGTCGTCATCGCTCGACGCTATGCATCTTCCGTTAGTGTCGTACACTTTAAGGGAATAACAGCCCGCATTCGATGCAAGCTCCTTAAGTATCGGCGAATTGCTGACACATATCGTGTCCTCGTCGAACACGTTCTTAACTGATACCGCATTTCCATTTTCATCCTTGGAACGGTAAAGCAGTTTTTCCCCTGTCTCACCGGCATCCGTAAGATCCGCATGCTCAATATCCTGTACCAGACTCTTTGCGGCTTCAGCGCACTTCCTTTTCAGCGCCAGCTTTTGTATTTCATTCCCTCTGAGCCGTTTTTCAAATGTCTCTTCGAGATATTGATTGCAAGCCGCAATACTGTCGCTAGTAGCGCTGATGCCCAAAAGCCTGGTGGAATACGAAGCAAGTACCGCACCGACGAACGTGCACAGAAGTACCATTATTATCACTGAACGCATAGCATGTTCTCTGCGTTCGTCTTTTACGTATATAACATACAGGCAAACAAGAATTGCCATACATATAAATGCTAGAGTAACTCCGATAAGCATTACGGGTGACAGCCAGGAGTTTTTGGGAGAGAACTGGACCAGGGAGTAGTTGCCGCCATAAACTGATGATGAATGCACGGAGTATTTTGCTCCGTTCACAACGGTTGAATAATTCCCGACATCATAAAAGCTTTTCGCTGCAAAGATAAATGAATTCGGATTTTCCGCCTCGGATGCATCCAGCCTCTTTCCGTCCTTTCCCATGGCATATACACATTCGCCTGTCGTCATGTCTGTCAGAACAAACGGATCAAAAAACAGACTAAGGTCGGTAATGTCTTCATCCGGGCTGTTGTCTCCGCTCTCAAGATATTTTTCAATATAGGAGGAGACTCCCTCGGCGTATCTTACTTCCGTCAGATAGGAGGTTTTTGCCGCCGAATAGTATGCTATTGCAACGAACGCGACAGTAACCAGTAGAACTAGTGCAAACAGATACGCTTTCAGTTTGCGTCCGCTTTTTTTCATTCTTTTCCCTCGACTTTCAATTCCGTCTATTGTTATTAATATACCATGCATTGATTCAATGTGAAATATAAAATCATCTCATTTTTCTGTTTCCCGTCTTGCCGGGAAAACTGTTTTCGCATGTATTAATATGCTATAATAGTTTATCTTATTTCTTGGAGAACACCTTTATGAACAAAGTGATTGTTGAAGTCTGCTGCGGAAGCGCAGACGATGTAATAGAAGCCTTCAAGGGCGGGGCAGACCGTGTTGAGCTCAACAGCGATCTGTTCCACGGAGGACTTACTCCCACCGCGGGCGAACTGATAGTCGCAAAACGCGAAACCGGAATGAAGATAATGACAATGATACGTCCCCGCGAAGGCGGCTTCTGTTATACTGACGCCGAGTTCGCGACGGCATTGGAGGATGCCCGGATACTTCTTGAGAACGGCTCCGACGGTCTTGTTTTCGGTTTTTTGAATGATGACGGCACAATAGATGAAAAGCGGACGGCCGTTCTTGCCGATATCGCCGCAAAAGCCGGCAGGGAATCCGTATTCCACCGCGCAATAGATGTTGTTCCCGACTGGAAGGCGGCTTTGGACACTCTCGTTTCTCTCGGCATAACACGAGTACTCACCTCCGGCCAGGAAAGCGACGTATCATATGCGGCAGACACGATACGTGACATGATAGAATATGCTGACGGACGAATAGAAATACTTCCGGGCGCCGGACTGACCGTCAAAAACGTTTCCCGTTTCATAGCGGAAACCGGCACATCCCAGATTCATTTTGCGGCCCATACGGTCCGTTATGACAGGTCCACGTTGAACAATCGTTCCATCTTCTACGGAGGTTGTCTTTATCCTCCGGAGGACATCTATAAAATCACCGACAGCGTATGCGTAGGAGAAATCGTGAAATGCAGCAGGCAATAAATCACTTCAACATCGACGGCGCCGCCGTATCCTGCGAGCGATACGGCGAGGGGCACATCAATGAAACCTACCTTGTCGGATGCGATTCGTCAAAAAGGTATATACTTCAGAAACTCAGCCGCAAGGCATTTCCAGATATTCCGGGTCTCATGGAAAACATATATTCCGTCACAAAGCATCTGTCTTCAATGACCGATGACCCGCGCGCCGTGCTCCGGCTGATACCATGCGAGGACGGGCAGTCTTTCTATCTGGACAAAGACGGTGAATACTGGCGCGTATATGACTTCGTCGAAGACAGCATCTGTCTTCAGAAGCCCGAATCTTCAGAAGATTTCCGCCAGAGTGCTGTAGCTTTCGGCGACTTTCAGCGTATGCTTTCATCCTTCGACGCTTCAACACTGCATGAAACGATTCCCGGTTTTCACAATACGCCCAAGCGTTATTCCAATTTCCGCCGGGCCCTTGAAAACGACAGCTTCAACAGGGCAAAGGACATTCAAAAAGAGATTGATTTCGTTCTTTCCCATGAGCAGGAGGCATCGGCCCTGCAGAATCTGCTCGGCGAAGGCTCTCTGCCCCTGAGGGTTACCCACAACGACACAAAGCTCAACAACGTCCTTCTCGACAGAAAAACAAGGAAGGCTCTTTGCGTAATAGATCTCGATACCGTCATGCCGGGACTTGTCAGCTATGATTTCGGGGATTCCATCCGTTTCGGCGCTTCCACCGGAGCAGAGGATGAAAAGGATCTGGATAAAATCAGTCTTGATTTGTCCCTCTATGAGATTTTTGCCGAAGGATTTGTTTCGTCCTGTCCGGATATGACAAAGCCGGAAATCGAAACGCTTCCTCTAGGCGCAAAGATTATGACGCTGGAGTGCGGTGTGAGATTCCTTGCCGATTATCTCGAAGGTGACGTATACTTTTCAACAGCGCGTCCGGAGCACAATCTTGACCGTGCGAGGACACAGTTCAAGCTGGTATCCGATACGGAAAAACGCTGGGACGACATCAACGGAATTATTGCAAAACTTCTTTGAACCCGATACGAAACGGGCGGCAAAAATGCCGCCCGCTTTTTGATTCCGATAATACAATTAACCTTTTACGCCGCCTGACGTCAGTCCTGCCGTCAGGTGCTTTTCTATGCAGACAAACAGTATTACTACCGGTATTGTCGCAAGAAGCGAGGCGGCGAACAGATATTGCCATTCTATCATGTTGAACGAAGAGAATGTTGTTATTCCGACCGTAATGGGCTTGTTGGCTATCGTGGTTATCAGCACGGTGGATATCGTGTACTCGTTCCACGCATTGATGAACACAAAAATAAGTGCCGTTACTATTCCGGGCGCCGCCATAGGCAGCAGAATACGGGTAAGAGACTTGAATGTGTTGCACCCGTCGATTAAAGCCGCCTGTTCCATCTCCGGCGATATGGAGATAAAGGTACCTCTCAGCAGCCATATGGCAAAAGCCTGATTGAACGCCGCATTTATGAGCATAAGTCCTATTATCGAATCGGTGAGGCCTATTGAGCTCATGAGCTGATATATTCCTATCAGAAGGACGACAGGTGCAAACATCTGGCTCATGATAACAAATCCGAGAAATGCGTTTTTGCCCTTGAACTTCATTCTTGCCATCGCATATGCCGCGGGGATTCCGCAAATCATCGCGACAAGCGTCGCTCCGCCCGCGATGAACAGCGAGTTCTTAAGCCACACGAACACATTCCTGTTCTGGTTTCCGCCAAGACCCGAAATATCCGTCAGGTTTGACCACAGCCATTTAACCGGGAACATATGCGTGAAATTCATGTCGTTTGTTTCCGCAGCGCTTCTGAATCCCGTGACGAACATTACATAGTACGGATACAGGGTAATGATGCAGATTACAATGACAAACGCATACAGAAGTCCTCTGAGGAGCGTGCTTTTAATCGTTCCGTGTCTGAGCGTCATCGCCGAGAGAACGGCCAGAAACAGCATTGGTATCGCAAACCAGACGGTACCGGTGTTTTTGAATGTCAGATTCTTGAGAACCGTATCAATATTCTCACCGGCCAGTCCGTCAAACAGAAATGCGTCCAGGCTGGAATACAGCTCTTCCTTGCCCTCTGTAAGCAGGTCCGCGTTATACAGCGTAACCCTTCTCGACATATTGTACGTGTTCATCATGACGAACACCGGTATAAGCAGCATGGCAATCAGGGCAAACCATCCCGCCATACTTCTCAGCACTTTGGATTTTCTGTCAAGATACTTGTATGGAACATCTATAGTTGGTATGGTTCCGGCAAGCGCGCAGGCAAGGCTCAGAGCAATGCAGATTACGATAACCAGCAGGACCTTTGAGCTGCTTATTCCCGCGCCGAGAAATGACCACGTGTTCAGCTTGAATTCTTCGTTTATGGAAAAGGCCGCGAGCGAAGTGGTTTCGCCTTTTGAATTCACTCTTTCGGTGAATTCCTCCGAGATTTCGACATCGAATCCTTTTTCTCGGTACTCTTCCGCGACCGAATTTACTTCGGCAAGAACTTCGTTGTACTTGTCGTCGCCTTTAAAGGTGTTTGAAGATTTCTTTGTGTAGATGCATGCATTGAAATTGTATGTGGGGAGTGAAAACAGCAGACATACGACTGCAAGAACCGTACACAGAACGGCAAGTGCTGTCCTGTTCTGTTTACTGCAGGAGGTAAGATTCATCGTTACTCTTCCTCCTTCCTCATGACGGACACCATATAGATGCCGGCACATATGCATAACACCACGAACCCGATTACGCTCAGCGCGGTTGCGGGTCCTTTCTGTTTCTCATAGAAGTTGAGCTGATACAGGTAAGTAACAAGGGTATCCGTCTTATGGTCGGGCGCGCCCTTTGTCATCGTATATACAATCGGGAAAGAGTTGAAGACATATATTATATTCAAAACTGTGCTGACCGTGAGAGACGGCCTAACCATCGGGATTGTTATATGAAACAGTTTGCTCCAGAATCCCGCGCCGTCGATATCCGCCGCTTCGTATAGATTGTTGTCTATAGACTGCAGGCCGCTCAGAACACAGAAAGTTACAAAAGGAATGGTAACAAAAATTCCCACCCAGCATTCCCAAATGAATGTAATCTGATAGGTGGCTTTGAAATTGATAGCCTGTTTGATAATGCCCAGATTCAAAAGGACATTGTTGAGGTTGCCGTATTCATAATTGATAATGTATTTCCACACAGAGGCCTGGACTACGAGAGATGTGGCCCATGGAAAAACAATAATTGCTCTGGCGATCTTCCTGCCGAAAAACTTCTGGTTAAGCACCATTGCAATGATGAAGCCCAGCAGAGTGGACAGTCCGACAACGGACAGCACCCACCAGAAGGTATTCATCATTACCGTCTTGAACGCCGGAAGACCTATTGCGTCTTTGAAATTCTTTAGTCCTACAAATCCGCCTACTATTCCGGATTTGGATATTTCACTGAAGGACAGGCGAAAAACAACAAATATCGGGTATACAACAAATATTGCCATGAGTACTATGCTCGGCAAAAGCCAGAGATATGCCTTCCAGCTTTTTCTTCCTAAAGTTGTCATTTCGTCGTTCCTCCTTTCCGTTAAATTCAAAAAAGGGACCCGGCCATTGACCGGGCCCCGTAGTTCAGCTTATCAGCCTGTGATTTCTGCCTGGAGTGCATCAAGTGCAGCCTGGAGGTCAGCGCCTGTCAGAGCAGACTGCTCTGCAGCGATAACGCCCTGCTTAACCTGATCCCACTCGTCCTTTGCTGTGGGATAGAACTTGCAGTTGCCAAGAACATCGAGCCATGCTGCGAAGGAAGAGTCGGAAGCTACAAGAGCCTCAACCGCGGAGTTGACTGCGGGGAGGAAGCCTTCCATTGATACCCAGCCGACATAGTTCTCGGGATCATAGAAGAACTTGGCAAACTTGCCGATTGCCTCGTTACGTGCAGCCTGATCGGGTGCGGAATCATCCTTGAAGGCCATGATGCGGTCCATAACACCGACGGAAGCGGAAGCTTTGCCTTCTGCTGCCGGGATGCCGGCCGTTGCCATGTTGATTGTGCCGCCCTTGTCAGCCACGTATGTGGGCAGCTGGTTGGGAGCAATGACCATTGCGAGCTTTCCGGCTGCGAACATATCCTGAAGGTCATAACGTGTCTGGTTTGCGGGATCGGGGTTGGTGTAACCCTTGTCGATAAGGCCGAGAGCGTACTTGATAGCTTCAACGTTTTCTGCGCTGTTTACAGCCCAGTTGTTGTCAGCATCAACAAATCCGCCTTCGTTGCCCCATGTGTAGTATGCGAATGCCGCCTGACCTTCGTCAGTGGTCATGTCGATACCCCAGGGGTAAACGTCACCGTTGTAGAAGTCAACGATTGCCTGGCATGCATCTTCGAGTTCTGCCCAGGTCTTAGGTACTTCGATACCTACTTCTTTGAACATGTCAACATTGTAGAACAGAGCACGTGCGGATGCGAGGTCGGGAACTGCCCATACGACGCCATCTTTTACGGACTGGTCAATGAATGACGGGAAGAAATCTTTGTAGAGATCATCCGGGCACCAGTCTGATACAGGCTCAAGGAGTCCGTCTGCCGCATAGTTGGCGAAGACGTCTATGTTGAGAATGTCAGGTGCCTGACCGGAAGCGATACGGGTATCAACTTCGGTGTAAACATCGTTCCATGAAACAACCTGAAGATTGAGCTTGATGCCGGGGTTCTCGGACTCAAACTTGTCAACGAAGTTTGTTCCGTTCATTCCGGAACCAAGGAACCAGTCCTCAGTGTTCGGTCCGTACTGGCAAATGATAACATCGAGTGTTATCTCATCACCGGCAGGTGCTGCTTCGGGTGCCGCTGCAGGTGCTTCTGCTGCTGCGGGAGCTGCTGCAGGTGCTGCTTCGGGTGCCGCTGCTTTCTGGCCGCATGCGCACAGCGCAAATACCATAGCTACAGCAAGCATCATTGCAAGAAACTTTTTCATTATGTTTCCTCCATAATAATTTTATCTCAGCACGGCAAACGCCGTGGTGAAATTCAAAAACATTGCTATTTCCGAGCCTATAAATTTTATATCTTTTGGGGCGGTGTTGTCAATTTCTCTTCAATATGCTATATTCCCAAATATGTTAGAATATTTTGTCACAAATACCCATATTCCACCAAATTGGGGCGAAATCGCTCCTGTTTTTCTGACCGAATGTGTCTGGTCTCCGAACAGCGCGCCGGATGTGTCGGTGCAGTGCGCCAGAACCGATGACGGTTTGCTTTTGGTAAGGCTGCACAGTTATTCTCCTCCGTCGCGTGCCGTGAACACTACGGATGACTCGCCGGTATACCAGGACAACTGCCTTGAGTTCTTCTTTGACGCCGGAGGCGGCAATTATATCAATCTCGAGGCTAACTCGGCTTCGGCGCTTCTGGCCTTCATCGGTCCGGACAGATTTTCAAGGACGCCTCTTTCAAAAACCCGTCTGGAGCGGCCTACGGTAAAGAGCATGGTTTTCGAAAACGGCTGGGAAGCCGTCTTCACCGTTCCCGCTTCGCTGGTTGCTCCAAATGAAATGCGTGCGAACTTCTATTCATGCGGTGACAAAACCGAGGCTCCGTACTACTCCTCATGGAACAAGGTGGAAACCGAGAGGCCGGATTTTCACAGGCCGGAATTTTTCGGTATGCTAAAATTTTAAATGCTGCAGTGATATGCAGCATTTTTATATTTCCGGTATTTTCGGTTCTGCACCTATTTCTCTTTTTATGTTTCCGCCGAGAATCTCTTCGAGTCTTTCTCCTTCAAGTCCCAGCGGCTTCATTACAAACGGTTCGCGGTCTATCAGAAATGCTCCGTCGGCTTCAATCAGCGTCTCCTCCTTCCCCGAAAGGAACTCGCGAACTATTTCGGGTCTGCGGAGACATTCCTTTTTGTTGAACGCTTCGCCTTCGTTAGTGAGGATGCATCTTCCCCCTATATCGGTCCCGTAGCATATCCTGTCATGGTACTTGTCGAAAAACGCTTTGCTGTTATCAGAATCGGCCGAAAAGTTTTCGTACATCTCGATTCCCGGTGTAAGATCAACCATTACGTTGGGATATCTGTCCATGATGGCGTCGAGCCTTTCAAGCTGAGCCGACATGAAGAAGAAATGGGCAAATACCGCACGTATGTGCGGATGCCTCTCAAGCACCGTCAGCACCTGTCTGTACTGCTCTTCGTTGTTGATAAAGCTTTCATCGTACGCCCATCCCTGCTTAACAAGCCAGGGCGACACATCCGGACTCCAGAATTTCTCGGGATCGTTCACATGCCACATAACGGGCAGCTGTTCATCCTCTATGAATGCGAAGAACGGTTCCCAGCATTCCGCGTCGAAATCCGGCACTGGAACCGCTTTTCTCATCTGCGGTTTTCCCTCGAGCAGCTTTATTCCGTCAACACCTTTTGCGACCATGTCACGGACAAACTCCTTCTGTCTGAAACCTAAATTGTCGCTGCCTTTGAAATACTCTGCCCTGTCCGGTGCTCCGAATACCCAGAACCTGCCCGGATTTATTTTTTTCATTTCAAGACCCAGCGGATAAAGCGGGCCTTCCTTTGAATGCGCCACCGCCTGTATTACAGCCCTGCCGGTACCGGTTTCACTCAGAAATCCGGCAAGTTCCGCAGGGGATATTTCCGGCGAGCAGTGCACATGATCATCAATAATTTCCATGCGGATATAATATCATACTGAAGCTGTTTGTGGTATAATCATTCCAACAAAAAAAGCGGCCGGAGAGATTTTTGAACCATACTGGCTATAATTTCTTCTCAATCCCTGCATATATGATCTTTCCGCCTTGAAATACATATTACTGGGGGCAGTCCGCCGCGGCTGCTTCACAACCGGAGGTGCTAAAGTGATTTATAAAAATGCCAATGTTTTTGACGGAAACGGTTTTACAAAAAAGGACTTCGCTGTCAGTGAAGGTCTGTTTTCTGAAGTAAATGAAGGTGAAAGCGTTGATCTTGACGGGGCATATGTTCTTCCCGGACTGATAGATATCCATACCCACGGCAATTCCGGCGCAGATTTCTATGACGCCGACAAGGCCGGTCTTGAGAAGATGGCCGGATATTACGCCAGAAACGGTATTACCACCGTCGTTCCCGCTTCCATGACGCTTCCTTACGACATGCTTTCCAAGGCGTTCGCGTGCGGATACGAGTTTTCAAAAGAACAGCATCCGGGCTGTGCCAGAATCGCCGGCGCACATATGGAGGGTCCGTACTTTTCCGAAAAAAAGAAGGGCGCGCAGAACGGTGCTTACCTTAAGCTTCCCGATTTTGACGGATTCAGAGAACTCTATAACGACTGCTGCGGTTTTATTAAAATAGTGGATATTGCTCCGGAGCTTGAAGGCGCAGTGGATTTTATTGAAAGGGCGAAGGAGCTCTGCACTGTTTCCGTCGGTCATACGGACGCTTCATACGAAGAAGCCCGTGCCGCCTTCGGAGCGGGCGCCACCCACGTCACACATCTCTACAACGCCATGCCCGCACTTCATCACAGGAAGCCCGGCGTAATCGGGGCGGCTTCGGAAAACGGCTCCGTAACGGCGGAACTCATCTGCGACGGACAGCATATACATGAGAGCGCCGTCCGCGCAGCCTTCAAGATGTTCCCCGGCAGAATCTGCCTCATTTCCGACTCGCTCCGCTGCACCGGCATGCCGGACGGTAAATACGAGTTCGGCGGTCAGCCGATATGGCTCGAAGGCAGTGTCGCCCGTCTCGAAGACGGCAATCTCGCAGGCTCGGCATCCAACCTCTTTTTGTGCATGAAAAACGCCATCCGTTTCGGAATTCCCGTACCCGATGCTATAAATGCCGCAACGATAATCCCCGCCCGCGAAATATGCATGGATGACACCATCGGTTCCATTGACGCAGGAAAATCTGCCGACTTTATTGTTTGCGACCGCGATTTCAATCTTCAGAAAGTATTTATCCGCGGCACATCCGTAGAATAGAACCCGTAAGGCATAAAGAAACCGCTGCAGAAATCTGCAGCGGATTTTTTGTTATCTGTATGCGGTAGTGTATCACCACTCGAGGCTCTTGTCGGTCTCTTTGGAGAATACGTGTGCGACCGAGCCGTCGAATATGAACTGAATCTCTTCGCCCATCTTGAAGGAATCTGTCATCATTTCCGTTGTCGGAACTATGATGATGACATCCTTGCCTTCTGCCGTAACATGGAGATGTACGGAAGAGCCCATCATTTCGGAAACGTCTATCTTGGCCTTTATGCCGTCGTTGACAATCTGTGTATGCTCGGGACGGATACCGAGGGTAATATCCTGGCTCTCGACCTTGTTGTCCGCAAGTCTCTTTTCCTTTTCCTTTGAAAGCTCGACCTTTTTCCCGCCGAGTTCTACAAAGTACTTGCCCTTTTCTTCAATCAGCTTTGCATCGAAGAAGTTCATCTGAGGTGTTCCGATGAATCCCGCGACAAACAGGTTTCTGGGATTGTTGAACACTTCCTGAGGTGTGCCTATCTGCTGAATATAACCGTCTCTCATAATGACGATACGGTCACCCAGTGTCATGGCTTCGGTCTGGTCGTGCGTAACATAGATAAAGGTTGTATCGATTCTTTCGCGGAGCTTGATTATCTCAGCTCTCATCTGGTTACGAAGTTTAGCATCCAGGTTTGAAAGAGGTTCGTCCATAAGGAAAACCGCCGGGTCTCTGACTATGGCACGGCCGATTGCAACTCTCTGTCTCTGGCCGCCCGAAAGTGCCTTCGGCTTTCTGTCAAGATACTGTGTAATATCCAGAATCTCGGCTGCCTCGCGGACTTTCTTGTCAATAACATCCTTAGGTTCTTTTCTCAGTTTGAGTGAGAACGCCATGTTTTCATAAACAGTCATGTGAGGATAAAGCGCATAGTTCTGGAAAACCATCGCGATATCTCTGTCTTTCGGCGCTACGTCATTCATGAGTTTCCCGTCGATATACAGCTCGCCTTCGGTAATTTCCTCAAGGCCGGCGACCATTCTGAGCGTTGTGGATTTTCCGCATCCGGAAGGTCCGACAAGAACGATAAATTCCTTGTCCGCAATGTCCAGATTGAACTCCTGAACAGCGACTACGCCTTCTTCGGTAATCTGAAGATTAACCTTATTTTCGTTGGGATCCTCGTTTCTCTCCTTTTTGCGGCGTTTACGATCTTCTTTCGCCTCAACAGGATAGATTTTTTTGACATTTTTCAGTTGAACTGTTGCCATACTTTCCGCCCCGGGTGAACAGACTCCTCTTGTTTCACCCTCAGTGCCGGCAATGCCGCGCACCTTTTACGGTATGTCTCCACAATACCGCACCCCGGACGTCGGGGAATAACTCCTCCTTTTTTTCGGCTGTACGGGTTAAGTTATGGAGAACCCGTATAGCTATATAATGTGCATAAATAATAACCTATGGAAGGAAATATTTCAACAGAAATAATCCGGCATGTTATTTCTCTCCCGTCAATTTCCGGAAGCCGGCCAGAAAAGCGGCAGTGCCTCCTGAACTCCCAGCACCCATTCGGCAGGTTCGTGGGCATAGCCCTCCATAAGTGAAAACACCAGATTATGCTCGCTGAACTTGTCGCATCCGCCCATCAGCGTCATGTACGACAGTTCGACCGGCCCGCGGTCGTCGCGGTCACCTTCGCCGATATACATCATATGTATGTCGAGATCTTGCGTACCGTACGCCGACCAGGAGTTCTCCAGTTTCCCGAGGTCTATCGTGCCTCCGCCGACATATCCGAAATTGGAGAACAGATCCAAATTCGGGCAAAGTGCGCTGTTGACCGTCATATACGCTCCGAAGGAAGCTCCCATGAATGCCATGTGATCCCTGTCCCCGTAGAGCGCATAGTATTCTCTGACGAAGGGCACGAGGTCGTCCCTGAGTTCTCCGGACATCTGGACATAGATGGTATCATCGCCCTGATGTCCTCTTTTTTCGTCGTTTATGTATCCGTCAGGCATGAAGACTACAGTCGGTTCTATCTGCCCTTCGGCAATAAGTCTGTCCATCAGGCCCTGTATGCCGAGATCAAGCCAGAACGTCTCGTTGCATCCGGAAACATGCATGAGGAACACGGCGTTGTACTGCCCGTCTTCTCGGTATCCGGCGGGAAGATACACCGCCATTTTCTTTTTTACGGTTTCTCCCGTCTCATAGTTGACCGTCTCATATTCCGTAATAAATGTCTCCGAGTTTTCCAGAGGCACTGCATCGGGTTTGTCCGCGGCGGCCGGTTCTCCGGCAGCCGGCTCTTCGGCCTCATCCCAGTCATCCGGGTCAGGTTCTATCTTTGCGAAGTTCAGATCGTCCATGAAATTGCCGGCATCGTAGACAACCAGTATTCTGTCGAAGTTTCCGTCCCTTGCCAGCCGGGCGACATCTTCCCTGTAATACCTGAGGTCAACCAGAACCGTCTCTTCATAATTCTCGGCCAGAAAGCCTCCCAGACAGTTGCCGAACGAATCACGTATTACAAGAAGTCTGCCCTCCGCCTCAGCGTTATGAATTCTTACGAGGGAATGATTCCCGTCCAGGAACACCGGATACTTGTCTGTTTCCGACAGCCTTCCCGTATAGAACAGCCCTTCATTCATTCCTTCGCTGTCTTCGTTTTCAACCGTAAATTTTCTGCCGCATCTCCACAGTTCGACAGTTTCGGACGGAGTGTTCCACAGTGCCGAGCGCGTGTATGTAGTGCCGAAGAATCCCGGCACCCGCTCAATATCGTAGACATCCTTTGCCGAAACATCACCATAAACGGATGCCGCGGTGTATGCCCCGTACGATGTCCAGTGATGGTCAGTGCGGTAGTAAAGGCTGTCCCTGTCGGAGCTGTTTTCAAATGTCCCTGTCAGGTCGATGCAGTTAACACGGTCTCCCGTCATCGAATAGATACGGTCTATGTACTCTTTGTCTCTGTATGTGTCGCAGAACCTCGGCATGTCGTCGCGCATGATATAACCTGCAGACGGCACGAGCATGAGGTCCACATCTTTATCGAGGAATGACGCAAAAGCGTTGAGTGCTTCAACATTTTTTGAAACGTTGTCCCCGTTCCAGGTGTCCGGACGCTCATACAGCCGCCCGCTTTCGCCCTCTATTATCTCCTTGCCCGTCTGCATGCCAATCAGCTTTTCCGCATAGGCGTTCAGGCCCACGAAAAAGTCTCTCATGGGCATGTGGTCCGCCGCATAGCTTTCCGCATCCTCCGCGAATTCGCCGGAAAGTACAGAACTCAGCTTAAACTTCGGCGCAGGTGCAAGGTATCTCTTTTCCTTCTCGGAATATGAGTTTCTCGTACCGAACAGATACCCTGCGGCCATCCATGCAAGGAACAGCGCAAAGCCGAGGCATATTATTATGTTTGTTATTTTTATCAGCGTTTTTCTCATATCTTAAAACCTGAAAAAAATAAACGGGTTGTAGCTCTGTGTCGCGAGCGAGGCGACGCAAAGAACAAGCAGTATGACGAGTGCCGGTATCGACAGCCACTTCCACGAACTGTCCTTTATCTCTTCGTAAACGTTTCTGAAAAACGGCGTGCACGCGAGAGCTCCGGCAATAATGACCGGCAGATATGCGATTATCTGATTTATGCAGTGTTCACTGCTTGCCGTCATCGATACCAGCCTCGGCAGAAATTCGCCCAGCTGTCCCGGATCCTCGAAATAGAAAATCATCATGCTGATCATCATGACAAGCAGGAAATATATGCGCCGCAATACAGTCGGCGCTCTTTTAAGAGCCCTGCCCCAGACATACTTTTCAAGCATGATAAACAGTGCGGAATACAGTCCCCAGAACACGTAGTTCCAGTTTGCGCCGTGCCAGAGTCCCGTAAGTCCCCACACAAGAATTATGTTTAATATCTGTCTGGGCAGCGTGCACCTGTTTCCGCCGAGAGGTATGTAGACATACTCTCTGAACCATGTGGACAGCGATATATGCCATCTGCGCCAGAACTCCGTCATGCTCTTGGACGTATACGGATATCTGAAATTCTCAAGAAACTCGAATCCCATCATTCTTCCTAGGCCTATCGCCATATCCGAATAGCCGGAGAAATCGAAATACAACTGCATGCAGTAGACAGCCATTCCGACCCATGCGCTCAGAGTGCCGCCGTCGGGAATAAGTTCCTGCCAAAGAGCGCCTGCATAGTTTGCAAGCAGCACCTTCTTTGCGAGGCCGACAATAAACCTTCCGACACCTGATGCGAATTTGTCAACTGACTCTTTTCTGTCTTCGAGCTGAAGCTCGATATCCTTGTACCTTACTATCGGTCCCGCAATCAGCTGCGGAAACATCGATACGTAGGCTCCGAAATTTATAATATTTTTCTGTACCGACGCATCTCCCCTGTACACATCTATCGTGTAGCTCATCGACTGGAATATGTAGAAGGAAATACCTATGGGTAAAGCAATGTCCGGAACGCTGAGCCCTCCCAGAAACGGCAGGGCCTTAAGGCTCCGGACAGCAAAACCGGCATACTTGAAATATCCAAGTATGCCCAGGTTTAAAATTATTGAAATGACAAGCGCCGTCTTCCCGCTCCGGCCTTTTCCCCTCTCGGCATCTACCGCGATGGCGCTCACATAGTTCAGCACTATCACCGCCACCATCAGAAGCAGGTATACCGGTTCTCCCCATCCGTAAAAGACGAGGCTGAAAATGAGCAGGGTAATATTCCTGAACCTTTTGGGCGTCAGGAAATATGCCGCCAATGCAGCCGGCAGAAAGAAGAACAGAAAAATATTACTGGAAAATACCATTATTTACCGGCCGACTTCAGGAACATGTTTTCCATGTCCTCCGCTTTCGGAGATACGAACAGCGCGACATAGTTGCCTGCGGTAACCACTCTGCCGTCCTTTGCGACCGCATACTGATCGGGCAGATAGTTTTCGTTTTCCTGGCACTTCTGGGTAATGCACTCCTGCGCTTTGGCCGCGAATTCCCCGGCCGTGGCGGAATCGGGAGCTTCTATCAGCCATACTTCATCCGTCACCAGCGCATTGTTGGACCGCGCGATAATTATCTGCGGGCACTGCTGTGCATCTATTCCGTATGTGGATTTTATTTTCTTCTCCGTAAGAGCATGGAGTTCGGACATGTCAACGCTTTGCTCAAGTCCCTGATAGAAGGACTGAAGGTCTATGGATACGTCCTTTGAACTGTTTCCGCATGCACACAACAAGGCAATTGCCATCACGGCAGCTGCGATTACGGATATCGCTTTCCTGTTAATCATTATGCCTCCCTGGGGTCCTCTGAATAGTTGTCCACGTTTTTGAGCTGTTCGATCCAGAGCTGTATTCCCGCCTCGTTGATATGAATCTGGTGGTCGAGGGAATACTCTTCTTTAAGCGTGTTGTCATCGCCTTTGAAATATCCGTTAAGGTCGATATACACCGCGCCCTTCTCGCTGCAGAAATCCTTCACTAGCGAATTGAGCTCGTCTATCAGCTCGTTGTTGAATGTTTCGGTCTCGGACTGTTTGTGCATAGGAAGCACAGACTCGATAAATATTTCCGCGTCGGGATTCACCTGAGCAATCTTGTCGTAAACGATGTTCCAGTACTCCATGGTCCCCTTGATTCTTTCGGTAAGGAGTCCGAAATCGTTGCCTCCGAGCATCATGATTACTTTTTTCTGTCCCGTCTGCGCAATCGCATCCTCAATCGAATAATACGTGCCCGCATACTGAAGCTTCATCTCGTTTGAAACCGCGCTCCGCAGCGAATATGACGGTCTGCACAGAAACAGCGAGTCTCCCACACCGCCGTACTGCTCGGCATATGTTTCAAGCGATGCGGTAACCGAGTCGCCGATAAAGACGGCATCGTCAAACCAGCTCTCGTCCAGCACCCTGCTGTCGGGTGTGGGTTCCGGGGTAGGTTCTTCCGTAGGTACCGGTACCGGTTCCGGCGTCGGAGTCAAAGCAGCTGTGGGAGATGCCGAAACATCTCCCGCGCTTTGTCCGCATGCGCACAGCAGCACGCATATCAGCACTAATGAAATTACCGCTGTAATTCTTTTCACTTTATTATTTGTCAAGTCCCATTTCCTTGAGCGCTTCCTTGCGGGATACATTCCAGCGTCCCTTTTCGTCTATGCCAAGGAATTTGACGTATGTCTTGTCGCCGATGTTGAGAACATCCTCGACTTTTTCGGTTCTCTTGAACTCGAGATCCTTGATGTGGCACATTGCATCCTTGCCCGGCTTTATTTCAATAAATGCGCCGAGGTTGGATATGATACGCACAACCGTTCCCTCGTAGATCTTGCCTGCTTCGGGCTCGAACACTATATCCTCGATCATCTGGCGTGCGGCGCGGCATGCCTCGATATCCACGGAAGCAATATAAACCGTACCGTCGTCGTCTATATCGATCTTGCAACCCGTATCGGCAGTCATCTTCTGGATGACCTTTCCGCCGGAGCCGATAACTTCGCGGATCTTGTCGGGATTGATTTGCATCTGAATCATCTTAGGTGCCGTCTTCGGCAGTTCCTTGCGCGGTTCGGGTATCGCCTTGAGCATAACCTCGTCGAGGATCTGGCAGCGTGCTTCTTTTGTGATGGCGAATGCTTCCTTGATTATCTCATGCTTGAGGCCGTCGTTCTTGAGGTCCATCTGAATTGCGGTAATGCCTTCCTTTGTACCGGCAACCTTGAAGTCCATCTCGCCGTGGAAGTCTTCAACACCCTGGATGTCTATGAATGTGGTGAAATTGTCTCCGTCCTGAATAAGTCCGCAGGAGATTCCGGCAACTGGTGCCTTGATGGGAACGCCCGCATCCATAAGTGCCAGCGTGGTTCCGCAGATGGAAGCCTGGGAAGTCGAACCGTTGGAGGAAAGAATTTCGGATACTACGCGGATGGAGTACGGGAAATCTTCAACCGGCGGGATGACAGCGTCGAGCGCTTTTTCAACAAGTGCTCCGTGGCCGTACTCGCGGCGGCCTGTAGAGCGGCTCGCTCTGGCTTCGCCTGTGGAGTATGCGGGCATGTTGTAGTGGTGCATGAATCTCTTTTCTTCCTCTTCCCAGATGGTGTCGAGTTTCTGGGACTCGGAAAGCATAGCGAGAGTTGCTATGGAAAGAGCCTGTGTCTGGCCTCTTGTGAAGAGGGCGGAGCCGTGTACCACCGGAATAACTCCGACTTCCGCGCTGAGGGGACGGATTTCGTTCATTGCTCTGCCATCGACGCGTTTGCCTTCAAGCAGGAGCTCTTTTACGACCATCTTCTCGAGTTTGTAAAGAATCTCGTCCATGTAGTTCATCATGTCGGGATACTCTTCGCCGTACTTCTCCTGAACCTTCTCAATCCACTCGTTGACTCTCTGTTCACGGATATTCTTGTCATCGGTATCCAGGCAGTATTCTATGCTGTCGACTTCGTTGGCAACGAACTCCTCGAAAAGTTCTTCGTCAAAGTCGGCATGGTCATACTCGAACTTCGGTTTTCCGATTTCTTCGACCATCTTGTCGATGAGGTCAAGAACGGGCTGAAGATGCTCATGGGCCTGAAGAATGCCCTCGTACATAACATCGTCAGGAACTTCCTTGGCTTCCGACTCTATCATGACTATCTTCTTGTGCGATGCCGCAATGGTTGTTGTCATGCGGTTTGTTGCCTTCTCGTCGTGAGTGGGGTTGAAGAGATATTTCTCTCCGTCCCAGCCGAGAACTATGCCTGCAATCGGTCCGTTAAATGGAACGTCCGAAATGGAAACCGCTGCCGATGCACCGATCATCGCGGTGATTTCGGGCGAGCAGTCTCTGTCTACCGCCAGTACTTCGCAGGCGATAACGACATCGTTTCTCAGATCGTACGGGAATAGCGGTCTCATCGGGCGGTCGATAAGGCGTGAAGCCAGAACAGCGTTGAGGCTGGGCTTGCCTTCGCGGCGCATGAAGCTTCCCGGAATACGTCCGACGGCATAGAGCTTTTCATTGAAATCCACGCTGAGCGGGAAATAGTCAATACCGTCTTTGGGTCTTGCCGATGCAGTGCATGTCACAAGGACAACCGTCTCGCCGTAAGACACGAGCACGGCTGCGTTGCACAGTTCCGCCATTTTGCCGACTTCCAGCTTCAGCGGGCGGCCCTCATAATCCATTTCATACTTTCTGTAGTCGGGAAATTCTCTTTTTGTGATTATCATTGTCTGTTCTCCTATATCATCCTTACTAAAAAAAGTCTGATGACGGTATACTGTCACCAGACTTTTAAAAATACCATCATACCCCTCTAGAAGAATACCGTTACTTACGGATATTCAGCTTTGCAATAATTGCACGATATCTTTCGATATCAGTTTTAATCAGATAGTCAAGCAATCTGCGGCGCTTACCAACCATCTTGTACATTCCGAGACGGGAATGGTCATCGTTGGGGTGCTGCTTGAGATGCTCGGTCAGCTCGCGGATACGCTCTGTGAGAATCGCAATCTGGACTTCGGGAGAACCTGTGTCGCCCTCATGTACCGCGTTCTGAGCAATAACTTCTGTCTTTTTCTCTTTTGTAATCATTGTTTTTTCCTTTCTTTTCTACAAGTCTCCTGCGGGCTGAGTTAAAGGTTGAAAGGTTGTCCTTTTACCAAGCTCGCGGACGCCCGAGTATATTATCATTAATTATATAATGTTGTCAACGGTTTTTCATAAGAGTTTTCATGCGCTGGCTGTGGTCGAGAATCGACTTTCTCAGCCTGAGGCTCTGCGGCGTGACTTCGAGCAGTTCGTCGTCCGCGAGAAACTCGAGACACTGCTCCAGGCTCATCTGTTTCGGAGGTACGAGTCTGAGTGCTTCATCGGAGCCGGATGCTCTTGTATTCGTCAGGTGCTTGGTCCTGCAGACATTGACGGGAATGTCCTCCATCTTCGGGCACTCGCCGACTATCATTCCGCCGTAAACCATAGTGCCAGGCGTAATGAACATGACTCCGCGGTCCTGTGCGTTCCATATTCCGTAGGCAACCGCCTCGCCCGTTTCATGGGCAATCAGGGAACCCGTTCTTCTTCTTATAAGGTCGCCCTTGTACGGCTGGTAATCTTCGAATACCGACGCCATGATTCCTTCACCCTTGGTATCTGTCAGAAATTCGTTCCTGTATCCGAACAGACCTCTCGACGGCACCAGAAACTCCAGCTTCATTCTGTTTCCGACGGGTGTCATCTCAACAAACTCGCCTTTTCTCGTGCCGAGCTTTTCCATGACCGAACCCATGGCATCCTGCGGGATATCCACAACAACCCTTTCGATAGGCTCGCATATTTTGCCGTCTATTTCCTTATAAAGGACTCTCGGGGGAGATACCTGGAACTCGAAGCCCTCGCGGCGCATTGTTTCGATCAGTATTGAAAGGCTCATCTCGCCGCGTCCGGCGACATTGAACGAATCCGTCGCATTCTCGACTTCGGTAACCCTCAGCGACACATCCTTGAGCGTCTCTCTTTTGAGTCTTTCCGAAATCTGTCTGGAGGTAACGTATTTTCCTTCCTTTCCCGCGAAGGGACTGTCATTGACGGAGAAGGTCATCTCAAGGGTAGGCGCCCCGATTTTCACGAACGGAAGGGGTTCGCAGAATCCCTTCGCGCAAACCGTATCGCCTATGGTTATCTCGCCGATTCCGCTCATGGCAACTATGTTTCCGGCACCGGCTTCGGTTACCGGTACTCTTTCAAGTCCTTCGAACTGATATAACGAAACGACTTTCGCCTTTGCCGGTACGGCGTCCGGATTGTGGAAGTTGCAGACCTCTATTTCCTGGTTCTGCTTTATGATTCCGCGTTCTATCCTGCCGATTGCTATACGCCCGACATATTCGTTGTAGTCTATGTTCGACACCAGCATCTGGAACGGGGATTCGTTGTCAATTACAGGTTCGGGGATGTATTCAAGAATAGTTTCAAAAAGCGGCTTGAGGTCCGTTCCGGCAACATCCGGTGAATAGCTGGCGGTTCCCTGTCTTCCCGAGCAGAAAAGCATGGGGGAGTCAAGCTGCTCGTCCGTTGCGTTCAGGTCTATGAGCAGTTCGAGGATCTCGTCTACAACCTCATGAATGCGCTGGTCGGGTCTGTCTATCTTGTTGACGACAACTATAACCCTGTGTCCCAGTTCAAGCGCTCTGGAGAGCACGAATCTGGTCTGAGGCATGGGGCCTTCTGCCGCGTCAACGAGCAGGATAACGCCGTTGACCATCTTGAGCACACGTTCAACTTCTCCTCCGAAGTCGGCATGGCCCGGGGTGTCGACTATATTGATTTTCGTATCGCCGTATCTGACTGCCGTGTTCTTCGCCATGATGGTTATTCCGCGCTCACGCTCAAGGTCGTTGGAGTCCATGACTCTCTCTACGATCTCCTGATTTTCCCTGTATACGCCCGACTGCTTGAGCATCTCGTCGACAAGAGTGGTCTTGCCGTGGTCAACGTGCGCTATAATGGCAATATTTCTCAGTTTATCCATATACTATCCTTCCGTTCTGCATTAACAACATGCGGAATTTTAGCACTTGCAAGAGCAAAAAGCAACTATTATAATATTGTAGTTATGAAAAACAATTTCTTTGCTTACATTTCAAGAATGAGATATATAGGCCGCTGGTCTCTCATGCGCAACGCGCTTCCCGAAAACATTCAGGAGCACAGCCATATGGTCGCGGTCATCGCCCACTCGCTTGCGGTTATCCGCCGCGACGTGTTTCACGTTGACTGCAACCCCGAAGAGTACGCAACGGCAGCCCTCTATCATGACTGTAGCGAGATACTTACCGGGGACCTTCCGACTCCCATAAAGTATCACAGCGATGATATCAACTTCGCATACAAGGAAGTCGAGCAGCTGGCTTGCGAGAAGCTTCTCGCCACTCTCCCCGACGAACTGCGTCCCTCGTTCGAGCCGTATTTGGGCGGTGAAAAAGAGCGAGAGCTCCATGATATCGTGAAGGCCGCCGACAGAATTTCGGCATACATCAAGTGCATCGAGGAGCGCAAGGCCGGAAACAGCGACTTTCTGTCCGCCGAAAGGGAGAAAAAGCGCATTCTTGACGAGTGCGGCATGCCAGAGGTCGACTATTTCATGACCAATTTCATGCCCGCATTCGAACTGACTCTTGACGAACTGGGGACAATAGACGATGGAGCAGTCTAAACTTGACAGAATCAACGAGCTTGCGCATATCGCCAAAGAGCGCGAGCTGACAGCCGAAGAACTGTCCGAACGCGACATTCTTCGCAAGGAATATATCGAGGACTGGAGAAAATCCACCATAAACGTCCTTGAAAACACATATATTGTCGATGAAAACGGCAACAAGCGCAAACTTGCGCCCAAGGAGAAAAATGCAGAAAAAGGATCAGATTAAAAACAGGGTCATCCGTTTCATATTCGGTATCGCCTTCGCAATCGTTTTTGTAATCTTCGCGATACTGAGCATTTCCGTCGCGCCGCATACCAGCGACATTACCGATGACTACGAAATTTATACCAATTACCACCGCGGAGTCGAAAGGGAAGTGAAGTCAACTCCCGTTCCCGTGGCCGAGGTTCCGGTTCAGGAGCCCGAACCCGCTGCGGAACCCGCCGAAGAAACTCCCGCTCCGGAAACAGCTTCCGACGGAGGCGACCAGCGTCCCGAAGCGCTGAAAGCGGCTGCCGCGGGTCTTCCCGCACCTCCGGCAATAGACATTTCGAGCTGGGAGTATATGCTTGTCAACAACGATCATCTGCTCTCCTCGGATTATGAGCCGCCCCAGATTGTCTATATCAACATGACCGCGGACGACAGGGACATGCCGACTACTTACGACGGCAACAGGCTCCCCGTGGACTCCCGCATAGCCGATGCACTTCTGGACATGGCCCAGGCATGTAAAAATGCCGGCGTTCCGGCATATCTTTCTTCAGGATACCGTTCATACTCGGAGCAGAAGGCTCTCCTGGACCGCAAAATCGGACAGGGCTACGATTATGAAACCGCGATTACAATAGTTGCCGAACCCGGTTCAAGCGAACACCAGACCGGCCTCTGCTGCGACATTACCGACCGTTACCGCGAACTGAAGGATTCCTCCCTGGAGGATACCGACACCTTCAAATGGCTCTCCGCCAACTGCACCGACTACGGCTTTATTGTCAGATATCCGTCCAGCAAGAGCGGCGGATCGGATACCGTCACCGGATTCATTTACGAACCCTGGCATTTCAGATATGTCGGCCAGGAAGTCGCAAAATATATTACCGACAACAATCTCAGTCTTGAGGAATTTGTAGCGTTATATGAATAAGAAGATTATCAGTTTAATACTGGCGCTTGTTATGGTTTTTGCCCTGTGCGCCGTGTCATATGCCGAGGAAAAACCATCGAACGGAGTTCCGGACGGCCTGCCGGATGTGGACATCTATTCATGGGAACTCATCCTCTGCAATCAGTATAACAGCGTGGGTCCCTACAGCACCACCCAGGCCGCCTGCGTTTACGGAGACAACGGGGTTGAATTAAAGATATACGATGATGTCATCGCTCTTGTCGAGGCCTGCCGTTCAGCCGGTTATCCATGCTACGTCAACAGGGGAAACCGCAACTGGAGCTATCTCATCAACACTGCCGAGTACCAGCTTCAGTACGTATACAACAACGATGCCAGTGAAATGGCAAAGCACGTCCAGCTCCCGGGCTGCAACGAACACCAGACCGGCCTTGCAATAGACATTACCGCCGATCCGTCCTATTCCGACAACTGGTACGACGAAATCGACGACTGGACGGTTACCTCCGACACCTGGCAATGGATGAAGGAGCACTGTGCGGAATACGGTTTTATCATAAGATACCCGGAGGGCAAAGAAGAGTATTACGGTGTTCCGTGCTGCCCGACTCATATACGCTTTGTAGGCAAGGAAGCCGCCACATACATTATGGAAAACAACCTCTGTCTCGAGGAATTCCTTATGCTTTACGGCTATCCCGTCGCACTGCCGAAAAAATAACAACTGAACTGTTAAGAGACCCTGCAAACTTTCGACGTTTTGCAGGGTCTCTTCTTATTATAATTATTATTAATCTTAACCGTTCGCTATGCGAGGGGGCGTCATCATTTTATCTCGGGAAGGGATGCAGCCGCAGCCGACTGCCCGAGTCTCCTGAATTTTTCATCCGGGAGGTCGATGGAAATCTTGGAGCAGACTTCCGGATACTCATCTTCAAGCACCTCATTGCATTTCTTCAAAAGAAGATCCCCGCCTTTTCCGCTCATAACTCTTCCGAGAAGCAGAACATGTCTGTATCCGTACAGTCTGTAATACATCACGAGGGTATGGGCAAGATAGCAGCCTATTGATTCATAAACTTTTGCCGCGCGCTCGTCTCCGCTCTCCATAAGTTTCTGCACGACCTTGAGTTTTTCGGCGGGTGACAGCGATTCGTCAAGTTCGATTCCCGCTCTCGGAGCGAGCTTGATAACTCCGTCCTGAGAGAAATACTTGACTCCGCATCCGATATCCAGACTCCATTCATCCTGCATCGCATCCGGATTGGCATCCACCGGTATAAATGCAAGTTCGTTCAGCCATCCCGTGATGCAGCCGTTTGCGTCCACATATCCGCCGGCTTCGGAAGTTCCCATGGCTATACCGAGAATGTTGTTGTCGCCCAGGCTCATAGCCCCGGCCAGGGCGGTAACGTCTCCGTCGTTAATAACGCTGTACGGTATGTCGCCGAAAGTATCTGTTATGGCGCGGATATAGATATCCTTTACCTTTTTATCATAAAGCTCCTTGGCCACTTTGATGAACAGGGACGCGGCCATTGTTCTGTCATTAATAAATACTCCTGCGGAAGATACGCCTACTGCATCCACTCGCGGCATATGCTCGCTTGCCGCCTTGAGCGCACTGACTATTCCGTCATAGTGATAATCCGGATCCTCGTTTGTTTTCGGGAACCACACGACTTCCTCCGAAAATACGCTCTCTCCGTCTATCACGGCCGAAACCTTGCGGTCGGAGCCGCCCGCATCAAAGCCTATCCTGCATCCCTCGAAATGGCCTCCGATTTTTTTCGGCATGTCACATGCTTCGGGAATGGTATCAGTCTTTATAACCTCGAAAGGTTCCTCGAAAATCCCCGTGAAATAGTGAAAGTCGAAATCCTGTACTCCGCCGTCGCAGAACACTTCTTCCGCAAGATATCTGTAAATCTCATCCGAGCCGCTTACATATACCTTATATCCGCCCTTCATCCACAGAATCGTTTTCACCAGCCTGCGGATATAGTATCTGTCCGCATCAAGATATTCCTCCGTGCCGTGGATAAAGGTATTTACGGATGCTATCTCCCCGTTTGCCCTTTCGACCGCAATTCCTACAGGTACCGACGCGTTTTTGAGATATGCATCATTGAACTTCTGCATTGGAATGAAACCCGGATCCAGTTCCGGGCTATTTTTTACTTCAACGTCTACTCCGTATACTGTCATAACTTTCTCCCTTTTCTACTATTTAATATTTCTTGTCAACCGATTAGTCCGGGTACAATTTCCGCAAGTTTTTCCGAAAGCTGGAAATGTCCCTTTTTGCTCAGATGTGTAAAGTCCGTGGTGTTAAACTCCGCAATTCCCTCTGCATCAAGGAAAGCGCATCCTCTTTCATTTGCATGCTGTTCGAAATACGGAGCAAGTTTTGCGCTCTTTTCAACGCAGCACAGGCCCATAACCTCGTCGCTGAAGCCCTCCCGCATGTACGGGGGCGAGATAACCAGAATATTCGGCTTCGAATCCCTCCAGCAGGGTATTGTCTGTGCCTTGTATATAAGCCTGTCCATTCCGAGCCCGATACAGGCAGGATTCTGTCCCAGCCTTTCCTTGCAGTCGTTGGTTCCGAGCATAATTATCAGAAGGTCAACGGGTTCATGGCTCATGAGACATGAATAGATGCTGTCAAGTCCGCTCATGCTCTCGTGAAGCGGATCGGAAAAAACGGTGGTGCGTCCGGAAAGTCCTTCCTCTATAACCAGATAGTCGTCTCCGAGTTTTTTCTGGAGAAGACAGGTCCATCGTTCGTTCTCCGTAAAGCGGTCACTGCGTGACTCTGTATCCGAAATGTCCGCGCAGTATCCGTGCGTGTTGGAATCCCCGAAACAGACAATATGCTTTTTCACGGCAAAAAACTCCTTTGAAAATTATTTTCAAATTATTCTAACATTGAAACTTTAGATTTTCAATGCTATAATTGCTCCAGTTTAAAAAAGTGGGGTGAAGATATGGATTCTCGTTTTATAGAAGCACATAACTGGATAAAGGAAGAACTGGATATATGCCAGAATTTCTGGCTCAATCACGGTATTGACAGGGAATACGGCGGAGTTTACACATGCCTTGACAGAAAAGGAGACGTGTACTCAACAGACAAGAGCGTCTGGATGCAGGGACGATGCGGATGGATTTTTGCCTATCTGTGTCATGAATACGGCATAAGGCAGGAGTGGATGGAAGCATCAAAGAGCTGCCTGGATTTCATGGAAAAGTACTGCATCAACCCCGATGCGGACGGCCGCATGTATTTTACCGTGACCAAAGACGGACAGCCGCTCAGACAGAGACGTTACTATTTTTCCGAAGCGTTCTATGCTCTGGCCAATGCCGAATACTACGGTCTGACGGGTGAGCAGGTCTATCTGGACCGCGCCAGAAAGGCCTATGACATTTACTGGGATTTATGGCACGGCGCTCCCGACCCGGCCGGGCTCGGTCCCAAAACGATACTCGAAACAAGATCAGGCCGCGCATTCGGCCTGCCGATGATATATCTTAATGTATGCTCAGTCATGATGCGCGTTGATGATGCCAACAAGGCGGAATACGAACTGCGCGCCCAGAGCTGCGTCGACGACATATTCCGCTACCATGTGCACGACGAACTCAACTGCGTGCTCGAGTCTGTCGGCCCCGACGGCGAGGCAAGACTGGATTTCACAGACGGACGCATAGTCAATCCCGGCCATGACATTGAAGGCGTATGGTTTTTGCTTGAGCATGCCAGGCGCACCGGAGATACCGCTCTTGTCAAAAAAGCGGAAAAAATCTTCAATGACGCTATAGCGGCCGGCTGGGACGATGAATACGGCGGACTGCTCTACTTTGTGGACTGTCTCGGCAAACCGCCCGAGGCGTACGAGCACGACATGAAACTCTGGTGGCCTCATGACGAGATACTCATATCTTCCATGATGCTTTACCGCGACACGAAGAAAGAGCAGTATCTCGACATGTTCTATAAATGCCTCGACTACTGCAAGACGCATTTTTCCGACAGGGAGTACGGCGAGTGGTACGGATATCTCAGACGTGACGGTCTGCCGACAATGCCCTCCACGAAGGGCTCAACATTCAAGGGTCCGTTCCATCTGCCGAGAATGCTCATCATGGTGGATAAAATGATGGAAGAAATCGAAGAAAGGGATAACGAATGAAAAACTCAGACAACAATGCACTTAACCGTATCGGTTCCCTCTATTATGATCTGACGTCATCCGAAAAGAAAATTGCGGATTATATAATGTCCCAGCACGACAGCGCTCTGAACAAGTCAATATCTGAACTCGCGGCCGCAAGCGGTGTGGCCGAAGCGACCATAACACGCTTCAGCCGTACGCTCGGATATAAAGGCTACAACGGTTTCAAAATAGAGCTCGCAAAGTCCTCCGCGTCCATAAACGAGACTCTCAACCCCCTTTCCGGCGAGGTTGTCGACAGCGATTCGTTTGACGAAGTGGCTAAAAAGCTGTACTCGGCGGATGTGAGCGCAATTACACAGACATACCAGCTTCTTGACGAGAATCAAATACGCATGGCGGTAGACCTTCTTGAAAACGCCAGAATCGTATACTGCATGGGTCAGGGCGGCTCAATGGTAATCGCCGAAGACACCGCCCACCTTTTCACGACATGCTTCAACAATTTCTTCCCGGTATCGGACAACCATTATCAGGCGATAACAGCCGCGAAACTCGAGCCGGAAGATGTAATTCTGTATTTCTCGTATTCCGGCGCAACGGTAGATATGATGCAGACTCTCTCGCTGTCAAAGAAAAGGGGAGCAAAGACGATTCTTATAACGCATTTTATCAATTCGCCCGGAGCGGCTCTCGCCGATGTGGTGCTGCAGTGCGGAGTAAATGAAAGTCCGCTTCAGCTCGGCTCGGTAGCAGCAAAAATTTCCCAGCTTTATCTGATGGACGTACTGTTTTCCGAACTGTGTATCAGAGACCTGGACAACTGCAGAAAATACAGGTGGACGGTAGCCGACGCGCTTGCCGACAAGCATCTATAAAACCCCTACGGAAAGAAATTTTCAAAATTCTGAAAAAAATGAAAATATTTTTCATTTTTTTCATTGACATGGAAATAATTTTTATGTATCATTCAATCAGAATCAGGCATAATTATGCCGGTTTTCTGTAATTAGTTAAATATTTTATTAAATAACTGGAGGATATCAAATGAAAAAGTTCTTAGCTTTAGCACTTGCTCTTGTTATGGTATTCGGTCTTTGCGCTTGCGGCAAGCAGGCAGCAGCACCGGCCGCAACAGAAGCAGCCGCTCCTGCAGCAGCAGAGGCAGCTCCTGCAGCAGCTCCCGCAGCTGAGCCCGTAGAAATCACTCTCTGGACCTATCCCATAGGCAAATGGGGCGATTCCGAGACAGTTGACTCTCTTATGGCAGATTTTGAAGCTGCAACCGGAATTAAAGTCAGCGTAGAGTATCTTGACTACACAAACGGTGACGACCAGGTCAACACCGCTCTCGAAGGCAAAGCAGCTCCCGACCTTATCATGGAAGGACCCGAGCGTCTCGTTGCCAACTGGGGAGCAAAAGGCTACATGGTAGACCTTGCTGATCTCTGGGATGCAGAAGACAAGAGCCAGGTTAACGCTTCCTGCGTATCCGCCTGCTTCACTTCTGATGGAAAATGCTACGAGTATCCTGTCGTTATGACGGCTCACTGCATGGCAGTCAATGCCAATGCTCTCAAGGAAGCCGGCTGCGAGGATTTAATCGACCGTGACACCCACACCTGGACAACCGAGCAGTTCAAGCAGGCTGTTGCAGCTCTGTATGCCAAGTACGGCGATACAGTTGCAGCCATCTTCTGCGGCGGCCAGGGCGGTGACCAGGGAACACGTGCTATTATCAACAATATGTACGGCGGAACCTTCACAAATCCCGAGCATACAAAGTACACAGCAGATGATCCCGCAAACATCAAGGCACTTGAAGAACTCTCCACAATGGACGGCATCAACTTTGACGCTTCTATCGTCGGCGGCGATGAGATCAATCTCTTCCGTCAGGGCGTTCTCAAAATGGCATTCTGCTGGAACATTGCCCAGCAGCTCAACAGCGACAACAACGATGCAGGCCTCACCAATGACGGTGACGAGATCGTATTCATGAGCTTCCCCTCTGAAGACGGCAACTCCAAGCTCTGCGGCGGTATCTGGGGCTTCGGTATCTTCGACAATGGCGATGACGCCAAAGTCGCAGCTGCAAAAGAATTCATCAAGTACTTCTGCGATGGCGACGGAACAGAAGCAGCTGTCAAGGCAGCCAACTACTTCGCAGTACGCGACAATGCCGGTGGAAAAGACATCTCCGGTATCTGGGCTGACAATGCAGTTATGAACGAGTACAACAAGCTCATGCCTTTCCTCGGTGACTACTATCAGGTAACCACTGGCTGGGCAGAAGCACGTACCGCATGGTGGAATATGCTTCAGCAGATCGGCACCGGTGCTCCCGTTGCAGATGCAGTAGCAGCTTTCTGCGAAACAGCAAACGCATAATTTAAGATTTATGAATGCACTCTCCCCGCAGTGCGGGGAGAGTGTTTTATAAGAGGAAGTCTTTTTATTTTGTGAAACGGAGGTAACTCCTTATGGGAAAAAGTAAAATGAGCAGAACTCTCGTTCGCAGGGAAACTATTTCCGGATACCTGTTCCTCCTGCCGAGTCTGTTCTTCTTTATTACATTCGTTGTTTATCCCATGATCATGTGCATTATCACCAGCTTCTTTGACAGCAACATGGGAAAAAACGCGCAGGATGTTTTTGTCGGTCTGGCAAACTATAAAGAACTATTCAAGGATATAGTATTCCTCGGAGCACTCAAGAACACCTTTGTCATCGTTCTTGTTTCGGTTCCGGTTGTATGCGCATTCTCGCTCTGGGTTGCCAACTGCATATATGACATGAAACCTGCTCTTACATCAGCTTTCCGCGTAATATTCTACCTCCCGGTTGTTACCGGAAGCGTGGCCGTTACCGTTGTATGGAAATGGATGTACAACAACTACTACGGAGTTTTTAACTATCTGGGCAAAAGCCTCGGGCTTATTGAACAGAACATCAACTGGCTGGGTGATGCCAAGTATGCCCTTGCCTGTATCATACTCATACTCCTTACCACATCTATCGGTCAGCCTATAGTGCTTTATGTTTCAGCACTCGGTAATGTGGACAAGAGCCTTGTTGAAGCTGCCGAAATAGACGGCGCAACAAATTCCCAGGTTTTCTGGAAAATCAAGTGGGCCCAGATAATGCCCACCACCCTTTATATTCTGATTATTACCATGATCAATTCGTTCCAGTGCTTTGCGCTCATCCAGCTGCTAACATCGGGCGGCCCGAATCACTCGACCGATACAATCATGTACTACATATACTACACTGCGTTCAAACTGTACCGTTATGGGTACGGCAACGCAATGGGTGTTGTTCTTATGATAATAATTGCAATTCTCTCGGCCATTCAGTTCAAGCTCGGCCAGACTGACAGCTAAAAGGAGGACGGAAAATGTTAGGACAGAAATCCAAATCAAGGCGTGCTGCCGAACTGATTATCATCATTATTCTTGCACTGCTGTTCCTCTTCCCTCTTTACTGGATTATTACCGGCGCGTTCAAGACGGCAAAAGAGGTTAACTCAACCACTCCCGTATGGTGGCCTTACGAGTGGACCATGAAGAACTGGAAAACTCTTATGAGCAAGCAGAAAACCCCTCTGTTTGAACTAACCATCCCGTTCAGCCAGTACTGGTCATCCGACGGAACCCCGATAACAGCTATCAAGGGGCCTACCGTTCCCGGTGCTGTCAGATGGCTTCTCAACACTGTCTGGATGGCTCTTGCCTCCATGCTACTCACCTGCATAACCGCCGCGCTTGCGGGCTATGCCCTCGCGAAAAAGCGGTTTGCGGGCCGGAAGCTCATCTTCACGCTAATAGTATGCGCCATGGCTCTTCCAAAACAGGTCGTCCTGATTCCGCTCATACGCGAGATGTCTTCCATGAAACTGTACAATACAATGAGTGCGGTCATTTATCCTATCGTAGGTTGGCCGTTCGGCGTGTTCCTCATCAAACAGTTCGCTGAAAGCATACCCGGCGAAATACTTGAGGCGGCAAGAATTGACGGAGCCAGCGAGCTTAAGACATTTAACAGGATAGTATTTCCGATGATTAAGCCGGGCGTAGGCGCTCTTGCCATATTCACATTCATTTCCTCGTGGAATGACTATTTCATGCAGCTGATTATGCTCTCCAGCACGAAAAACCTTACCATTTCACTCGGTATTGCGAAAATGCAGGCTGAAAACTCCACAGATTTCGGTCTGATTATGGCTGGTGCGGCGCTTGCTGCCATTCCGATTATCATTGTATTCATAATATTCCAGAAATACTTTACCAAGGGTATTACTATGGGTGCTGTAAAGGGTTAATTCACATGAAGGATTTAGCAAAATACAAAGGAATATTCCCGGCATTCTATGCCTGTTATGAGGATAACGGCGATGTCTCGCCCGAACGAGTACGTGCCCTTACAGAATACCTTATAGAAAAAGGTGTCACCGGTCTTTATGTCGGCGGTTCCTCCGGCGAATGCATATACCAGAGCGTTTCAGAGAGAAAGACGGTTCTGGAAAATGTCGTTGCCGCAGCAAAGGGAAGAATCGTTATTATAGCTCATGTTGCATGCAACAACACGAAAGACTCCATGGAACTCGCGGCACACGCCGAATCGCTCGGTGTAGACGCAATCGCAGCCATACCCCCGATTTATTTCCATCTTCCCGCGCATGCAATTGAAAAGTACTGGAATGACATATCCTCCGCCGCACCGAATACAGATTTCATTATCTACAATATTCCCCAGCTTGCGGGAGTGGCACTGACCAGCGGCATGCTCAGGAACATGCTCAAAAACGAAAGAGTAATCGGTGTCAAGAACAGCTCCATGCCAATTCAGGATATTGAAATGTGGCGTGACGAGGGTGCTATCGTATTCAACGGTCCCGATGAGCAGCTTCTTTCCGGCCTTTGCGCCGGTGCCATCGGAGGAATCGGCGGAACATATGCAGTTATGCCCGAGCTGTATCTGGCTATCTACCGTCTGGCACTTGAAGGTAAAATTGAAGATGCGCGAGCACTTCAGGATGAGTGCTGTCATATAATTTACAGACTTTGCTCCGGCAAATCCAACATGTACGCCATGATTAAGGAAACCATAAGACTTATGGGCGGTCCGGATGCCGGCGGCGTAAGAGCTCCTCTGTACGGTCTTGTTGACGAGGACCGTCCCATTTGCCAGGAGTGTGCCGTCAAAATTCAAAAGCTTATCAAAGACCTCTAGAATAAATGTTGTTTCAAAAACCGAGGCTGTAGCAATGAAAATTGCTATGGCCTCCTTTATTATGCACGGAAGCGCAAATAATCATCCACGCTCTATGCATGTGAACGTATATAAAAAAATAGAGAGGCAAGCTATGCCTCTCTATTTAAATGCTCTCTATATAGTTCGCGAGCGGATGACTATCCATTGATTATCTTTATTCTCCCGGAGCCGTAGGGATCCGAATAGGTGTCTCCCACGATGCCGTGCAGAGTATCCCGGAGATAAATGAGCGTAACCATGAATTCGTATTCGACACTTTCGACCACGACATTGCAGTCCCTGAAGCAGCTGAAGCCGTTGCCGCAATCGATCACCAGGAAGTCCGTCGCAGCGAGGGTGTATGTCCTGTCGGGATTGAGCGGTTCGTCCCCTATCATGATATCTTTCACCCTGCGCCCGTCTCCGATTCTGGCAAGCATTCCGTCCTGATCCGTTTCGACCTCGCTTTCGACCGAGAGATCAACCGTGAAACTCAATCCGGATACCTGAAGAAAGCCCCCGTTTTCCGCAGGAAGGTACGCACAGGAAAGTTCGAGCGCGTCAGCAATCTGCCTGCCGGTCACATCTATGACACTTGTTTTGAGATAATAGGGTTGTGTCGTGAGAATTTCCTTCAGCGTAATGCTGCCCGCCGGGATATCCGCTCTTATGCCTCCGCCGTTGCAGATGGCTATATCCGTCTCATAATAGTCGCGGAGGGCATCGCATACGAGGTCACCGAGATTCGTCTCGGCGATTCTCACAATGCGTCTGTTCGTCGCAGGATCATTGACATAAAGATTGCAGGAGGAGTTTGCTATTATCTCCGAAAGCTCCTTATCGTATTCCTTTTCAGTATCGTCTATCAGGTCCTTAACTGTGCCGCCGTCCATCAGCGACGTGACCATCGTTCCGTCAGGCCTGATATCGCACATCCCGATATTGCTGAGCTTTGAACCCGTCTGGGTCAGAAGAACCGGATTGCCGTTTTTGTCCGCAACCAGCTCGCCTTCCATCTCCGTATGCGAATGACCGTCTATTACCAGATTTATGCCGCATGTGTTCGCAATAAGCGAAGTGCTCGTGTACGGCTCTTCCGTTTTGTTAACGCCGAGATGGCTAAGGAGTATTACATAGTCGGCGCCTTTTTCTCGCACCTCGTCAATGTATCTCTGAACTGTATCGTAAAAATCCCTGCCGTCGTTTCCTTGGCAGAAGCCGTAGGCCCAGCCTTTTCCGTCCGCACTGCGGAAACTTGCCGGGACGGAGCTTGTGAGCGTCATTGGAGTAATCGCTCCGACGAATCCCAGCTTTATTCCACCGACTTCCTTTATTTCGTACGGGCAGAAAACGGTATTTCCGTCCGTGTCGACGAAATTGCAGCAGATAATGGGAAACGAGGCAAGCTGCTCCATCTCCTTCAGGGCACCGACCCCGTAGTCAAACTCGTGATTTCCGGGAATCACGAGATCGTAACCCGTCTCGTTCATGATGCTCACGATGGACTTGCCGCTGCTTAAGGCGCCTATGACATCGCCCTGCGAAAAGTCTCCCGCATCGACAAGAACAACATTAACGCCCAGTGCCTCGAGCGTCCTTTTCTTGTCGGCAATGGTTGTGTAACCGGGGTTTCCGTCTACCGCACAGTGAACGTCGTTCGTGTAAAGGATTACTATGTCACCATCCTGCTTTGATTCCGTTTTCTCCTCCATCGGAATCTGCCCGGAGTTTTTCACATCCTCAGAGTAAAGATGTGAAGGACTACTGCCGGCGGAGACTCCGCCGCCCTTTAAAAACGTCTGTCCCGCAACAAGGGCAAATATAAGCACAACGGCAAGAATGGCCGCCACAATCTTTTTCGTCATAAGGAAAGTACACCTCGTTATCTATAAAGTCAAAGCGGAAAAACCGCTTTTTTGTTCCTTTATTCTTTCTTTAAATAATATATCCCATAACCCGCCATTATGAAACTCTTAACCGTGTTCTCATTGTGTGATATGCGATAATTTGTGCCTGCTGTATTAATTCACTCTATAATTTTGCCAAAAAAAGATGAGTTCAGACGAATGTTTCATGAACAGTCTCTAAGCTCTTCTTTTTTTGGACTCTATTTTGATTTAGCCACACTATATATTTCCAATCAGAAATCGAATTTGCCAGGGAGCAGATCCGAAAGTTTGTAACTGACATACCTTCCGTCATCCCTGCAGACCAGGACTTCCATGTCGTAAGAGAACTCCGCCAGAAACTGTCTGCATGCTCCGCACGGATAAGGATATCCCTGACTGTCCGCATAAATCGCTATGCGGAGAAACTTCGTATGTCCTTCGCTTACAGCTTTTACACATGCCGTACGTTCGGCGCAGATTGTGCTGCCGAGTGCGGCATTTTCAACATTGCACCCAGTAAAGACGGCACCGTCGTCACATTCGATTGCCGCGCCTACGGGAAAATGGGAATAGGGAACATATGCATTTTGCGATGCTTCTTTAGCAATCGCCATAATATCTCTGTCTGTCATAATCAATACTCCTATTCTTCGTTAAACGTTATCTGCCAATCTGTAAATCCGAAAAGCGGATTGCCGTAGTTCGGGTCAACACCTCTTACCGCTCCGCGGTGGGTTATCAGCTGCTGTTTTTCAAATCCTATAACCACAAACTGCGCCATGGTCGTGAGAACATATTCCGCGAGCTGCTGATATGTCTGTTTGCGGCTCTGTTCGCCCGAGGCGAGATAGTTGTACATATAACTCTCATATCCCTTGTCCACAGAGTTCGTAAAATTGATTGTCGTGCTTACCAGCGCGTCATTTTTTCTGTCATACGGCCTCAGCAGTTCGGTAATATCAAAGTCGTTGCGCAGTTTGACCTCGGCATAGTACATGTCATATTCGATTTCCTCAAAGTCTTCGTCTTCCTTGGTTTCCTTTGACACGTTAACATAGTCTGTCAGCGCGTTGTAGTATTCGTCCCATGTTAGTTCTCTGACGGTAACCTTCAGCCCTATTTTGGCCATATCGTTAGCGAATCTGTTGGCTATGCCGGCCTTTGCCGAAGAGTCCGAACACAGTATGAATGTCAGGTCGATTTTCTGCCCTGCATTCATATATTCCATCCACCCGTCGTCGTCATAATCCTTGATTCCGTTGTTCTCAAGAATTCGCTTGCAGACATCAAGGTCGTAGTCCAGTTTTTTTGCAAAGTCCTCCGGATATTCGCTACAGGTCGGATACATCGGCAGCGTAGAGGCAACGGCGTTGTTGTTCAGCAGGTCAACGAGATATTCCCTGTCAAACGCGAACTGCATGGCATATCTGAAACCGGCGACATTCGTAATGTCTCCGGACTGGTTGAAGGCAACCAGATGCATATTCGTCGTCGCGTAGGTGTGAAACTCGTTGGTTGCCGCATATCCCAGGTTAGTATAGCTTGACGGGTCATTGATAACGACGTCAACCAGCGAATCTTCAAATGCCGAGATAATACCTTCGGCATCCGCATACTCTTTCAGATAAACCGTTTCCACGGGAAAATTCTCATATCCGGGATATCCCGGGTATGCATGCAGCTCAACGGGTACCTGATGGGTTTTTGCCGCCTTCGTCTCCGTTGCCGGCTCATCCTCTATGGTTTCAAGGATCCAGTAATATGGTCCCGACCCTTCAGGGAACTTTTCCTTGAACGTGCCTTTTTTTATAAGAGGAATATTCAGGAGTTTTATGAACTGCGTATCCCCGACCGCCAGCGAGATGTTTACCGTATCGCTTCCCGCTGCCATCGCGCCCTGGAACGAGCGGAACCTTCCCTGAAACCTGTCCGCGCCCGCCGAATTAATATTGTTGAGAGTATATGCGACATCCTTGGCTGTGACGCCTGTCCCGTCATGGAATGTTTTCGTGGTGTCCACCGTGAGCGTCCAGTACGCTGCATCGTCGGAGTATTTCCAGTCCGTGATAACTCCCTTGCCCTCGATGACATTAAAGTTGTTGTCCAGCTCAACAATGTTTTCATATACCAGCGAGCAGACCAGCTGATTCGAATGGTTGGTGGCTATAAGGGGATTAAACGAGTATTTTGTATTGCAGTTTAGCGAAAAAACATTGTCCGCAGCTTCAGCCATGGTAATATCCTGACCCTCTGTTGAGTCAGGTATCTCTCCGTTATTGATTGTCGTTCCCGGCAGAGTACAGCCGGACACGAAAAGCATTACAGCTGCCAGTATTATGGACAGTGTTCTTTTAAATCCAGTCAAATTATGCGTTCCTTCCGCAGCATTCCTTATATTTAAGACGTCTCGAGCCGTCTTCCTTCATCTTTCCGCATGGACACGGATCGTTTCTTCCGGGTTTGGCAACTTTCTTGATCGGCTGCTTTTTCATCGGTGCTTCACCGGAATTTGCCGCCATGTTCTTCGCAACGGCCTTTCTTTCAACGGCTTCGGATTTCTTCACGCGGACATGGAACAGTCTCTTGACCGTTTCCGTCCTGATTCCGGCAACCATTGCCTCAAACATGTCAAATCCTTCCTGCTTGTACGCGTCGATAGGCTTTACCGAGCCGTAGCCTCTTAGTCCTATGCCCTGTTTGAGGTCGTCCATGGCATCTATCTGATCCATCCAGTACTCGTCGACGACCCTGAGCATGACAACGCGTTCGACTTCTCGCATGAGCGGCGCATTGTTCGGTCCGGGACCGAATTCCTTCTCTCGCTGCTCGTAGAGTAACTTTGCCTTGTCGACAGCCTCCTCGAACTCCTCGGGAAGATATTCGTCCGGCATCGTCGTTGCGACATACTCCGGAATCATACCCATGATCTGTGCCTTGAGGTCTTCGCCGTCGAGAACTTTTCTTCTCTCGCCGTATATTATCTCACGCTGCTTGTTCATAACGTCATCGTATTCAAGCACGTTCTTTCTTACCTGGAAGTTGCGGCTTTCAACGGTTTTCTGAGCCTGCTCGATTGCGTTGGAAAGCATCTTCGCATCCAGAGGCATGTCTTCTTCGACATTGAGCGCCTCCATCATGCCCATAATTCTCTCAGAGCCGAACAGCCTCATGATGTCATCCGTAAGGGCCAGGAAGAATCTGCTTTCTCCTGGGTCTCCCTGACGTCCGGAACGTCCGCGGAGCTGATTGTCTATGCGTCGTGACTCGTGACGCTCGGTGCCCAGAATAAAGAGCCCTCCCGCCGCTTTCACTTTTTCGGCTTCATCCGGATCGACGGGATTTCCGCCCAGCATGATATCGGTTCCACGGCCGGCCATGTTGGTCGCGATTGTCACCGCTCCGAGCTTACCGGCCTGAGCGACAATTTCGGCTTCCTTTTCATGATACTTCGCGTTGAGCACCGTGTGAGGTATTCCCGCTTTTTTCAGCAGGGAAGAAAGATGTTCGCTCTTTTCTATGGATATCGTACCGACAAGGACAGGCTGTCCCTTCTCGTGGCATTCCTTAATCTGCTGTATTATCGCGCGGTCCTTGCCCGCTCCCGTTTTGTACACCACATCCGGGTGATCGATTCTGATAACAGGTTTGTTGGTCGGAATCTCGACAATATCCAGATTGTATATCGCTCCGAACTCCTCGGCTTCCGTAGCCGCCGTACCGGTCATACCGGAGAGCTTTTCGTACAGCCTGAAGTAGTTCTGGAATGTTATCGTTGCAAGCGTCTTGTTTTCTTTCTGAACATCTACATGCTCTTTGGCTTCTATTGCCTGATGCAGGCCTTCGCTGTATCTTCTTCCGAACATAAGTCGTCCGGTAAATTCATCGACGATTATGACCTCGCCGTCCTTGATGATGTAGTCAATGTCGCGCTTCATGATACCGTGCGCCTTGAGGGCCTGGTTTATGTGATGGGAAAGCGTGGCATTTTCAATATCCGCCAGATTTTCAAGTCCGAACGCTTTTTCCGCCTTGGCTATTCCGCGGGCGGTTAGCGTAGCCGTCTTGGACTTCTCGTCCACGACGTAATCCGCGTCTATATCTTCGGCTTCCTCTTCCTTCTCGTCGACAGTCTTCACGACCAGCTTCTTGAGTCCGGAGACAAACAGATCCGCCTGTCTGTAGAGGTCCGTGCTCTCGTCGCCCTGTCCCGAAATGATAAGAGGCGTTCTCGCTTCGTCTATGAGAATGGAGTCGACCTCGTCCACTATCGCAAAGTTGTGTCCGCGCTGAACCATCTGCTCTTTGTAAAGCGCCATGTTGTCACGCAGATAGTCGAATCCCATCTCGTTGTTGGTTCCGTAGGTTATGTCGCAGTTGTACGCCTCACGTCTTTCGTCATTTGTCAGATCGTGAACGATAAGGCCTACGGAAACTCCGAGAAACTCGTGAACCTTTCCCATCCATTCGCTGTCACGTTTGGCGAGATAGTCGTTAACCGTCACTATATGCACACCCTGTCCCGACAGAGCATTCAGGTATGAGGGCATAACCGCAACGAGCGTTTTTCCTTCACCGGTCTTCATTTCGGCAATTCTGCCCTGATGAAGCACTATTCCGCCTATAATCTGAACATAGAACGGCTTCATGCCCAGAACTCTCCAAGATGCTTCTCTCGCTGTTGCAAAAGCCTCCGGCAGAATATCGTCAAGCGTTTCTCCGTTAGCGAGTCTCTCCTTGAACTCATCGGTTTTTGCGCGAAGTTCGGCATCAGTTTTGGATGCGTATTCATCCTCCATTGCGGCTATTTTATCCGCAAGAGGATATATTTTTTTCAGTTCGCGTTCGGTGTATGAACCGAACAGTTTGTCAAATATTCCCATAAGGATAAATATATCACAATATTATGAACAAAAAAAGTATTCTCGATTCTTGTTGTTTAATTGCCTTTGTGCTATATTAAATCCATTATGTACAAAGAGGGTTTTTCCAGCCAATTATATAACGAAATTCAAGCTCAGAACATCAGAGACCGAATAAAGCGTTTTGACGGCAAGCTGTATCTGGAATTCGGCGGCAAGCTGTTCGACGACTATCATGCATCACGCGTTATTCCAGGGTTCAAGCCTGACAGCAAGGTCAACATGCTCAAGGAAATGCGCGGCCCCCGTTTAAAAATAAATTATATTTTAACCCCCCAAAATTTTAGGGTTATAAAACCCCGGGGGGGGGGG
>R27__coassemble_141_pt1 | contig 60971 bp, 59 predicted proteins | sample R27__metabat2_low_PE_023 | metagenome-assembled genome bin R27
AACTACGCCCCTTGGGACTTTCACCCAAGCTTCGGGACATGCCCGTCATACAAAGGCTCCGTGTCAGCAGTTTTTTGCCGGCACGGAGTTTGTTATTGTTAATTTCCCGCTGCTTATTCCCCGCGGAATCACTGCTTGACGCCCTTTATATAAAATGCTTCTGGCACCTGTCTGTGAATATCATACGGGTTGAGGTCAAACAGATTGTTTTTGTAGATGTTGAAGCTCGCATCCTTGCCGACCTCGATGGAACCGATTTTGTCGTCGAGCCTGAGCTGTTTTGCGCCGTTGATGGTGTAGCCTTCAATCATCTGCGCCATGGTGAACTTGTCCTCGTTGTTCGGATAAACGGACTCATTTGAATAATCGTCTTCAGTATAGCTTCTTTCGCTGAACTGACGTGTAATACCGACTTCCATACCCAGATACGGGTTCCATGCGGGCATAAAGAACACGACCGAGTCGCTGGAGAAATTAATAGTTGCGCCGGTGTTCCAGACGCTTGCGCCCCTGTACATCTTGTGGGACCTTTCTTTACCAATAAACTTCTCTGCCTCCTCTATTCCGCCTGAGATGCAGCATCCGCCGAACCAGAAAGGCGTGTAATCGACGATTACGCCCAAATCCGCAAAGCGTCCGAGATCCTCGTCCGGCGTAAGCTCGACATGGGCGACCGTTACCTGAATGGTGAATTTGTCGCCGAGTTTCTTTTTGCAGTTTTCAACGCAGTCGAGAATTGTACGTACCGTCTTGTCACCTACAGAGTGGAGGTGGAAGTCAATTCCCTGTTCGTTGAGTTCAAGCATGAACTCCTCAATTCTGTCTGCGGGAACAAGTAAGCCTCCGGTTTTTCCGTTGTCCAGATACGGTACGGTAACGCATGCCGTACGTCCGTTGAACGTGCCGTCCGTCTGCATCTTCATTGTGCGTATTTTGAAGTTGTCAGTATTGTATTTTTCACCTAATTCCTTCAGCTTGTCTATTGCACCGTCCAGCTGGAAGGGTTTGACCAGATGAAGTCCCGCTTCCATGTAGATTGGAAGCTTACCCTGTCTGTCATATTCGGACAAGCACCTGTAAAACTGTTCGGCGTTCCCAAAGTTACCGGGAATCCCTGCGTCAAATATGGCAACTATGCCCTTCTCGCGGCAGAAATCCATAATCATATCCAGATTGGTGTAGTACACTTCATCGTCAATCAGTTCCGGCGTATCGAGAAACATGCACATTTCATATATACGTCCGTTGATGCGTCCGTCATCGTCGCGCTCGTATATGCAGTATCCCGGGCTGGGATCCGGCGCATAGTCATCAACTCCGAGAGTCTTGAACTTTTTGGTGTTGACCCACATGCTGTGCTGTTCGCCTTCTATTATTTTTATGGGAACATCCGCATTTATTGCGTCAAGTTCCTCAAACTTTATCGTTTCTCCGTTGAGCACGGAGACCGAAAGGGAGAAATTATACTCGTTCTGACCGGGGTTCTCCTCTATATGTTTGCGTATTTCATCAAGAATGGCGCTCTTGCCTTCGGACGTCAGCGCTACGGTCTGTGCCGCAACCGTCGAGCGGGCAGCATAGCCCACATGCGTATGGGAATCAATCAGTCCCGGAATAATCAGCTTACCGCCGGCATCCTGGGTAGGGCCTTCATAATCCGAAGCCCCTTCGGCACTCCCGACATATACGAACTTTCCGTCCCTGACAACAAGAGTATCCGCCCACGGCATTTTCTTGTTGACCGTGTAGATTTTTGCGTTTGTTACTATTAAATCCGCCTGCATAATCTCATCTCTCCTTAACATGTATTATCCTTCTTGCGTTAAATCATTTAATCTTCTATCATCAGTTCTTCGATAGCCTGTCTCAGAACCGCATTGAGCTGCTGTGCATCCATGTCTCCCGGGTAGATCGGCTTGCCGAACTTGATTCTCACCCTGCTCCTTGTCGGAGGGAGCTTGAATTTCGACATTTCCGCATCCACGTGTGCGATTCCGGATATTCCGCCCGGCACAATCGGTCTGCCGGTCGCAATCGACAGCCTCGCCGGTCCCTCTTTCAGGGAGAACATGCTGGTGTTGTTTTCAAAATTGGTGCCTTCCGGGAACGACAGGACATTCCATCCCTCCTCGAGAAGTTCGCGGCATCTCTCGAGTGTTTTCTTCGAGTTGCCCGACCTGTCGACCGGAATAATGTTGTGCGTCAGCACGAATTTCTGCAGAGGTCCGTCCTTGACAAGGTCCGCTTTTCCCACAATACATGTTTTGTCCGCGATTTCCTTGGGCATGCAGCTTGTGACAAAGCTGGGGTCGAGCACGGTTCTGTGATTCGTGCAGATAATAAAGTTGGTATCATCCGGAAGGTTTTCCTGTCCGCTGCCCCTGACGTGCCAGATCTGCTTGGCAAGCTTTTCGATGTTTCCGAAAACAAATTTGTCCGCATCGCTGACCGGCATCGGATACTTGGAGAAATCTATCTCCTGTTTTTCTTCCTTGTCGGCAACATCATAGTTCTTTACCGCGTCGAGCAGGTCACCGAATGTTTCCGGCAGGTTCGTAAGCTGGAACATGTCTATACCCCAGCGCTTCTCGATTGCCACGAACAGATCTATGGCCGCGAGCGAGTCAAGGTTGAGCAGCATGCCTTCGGTAAGCTCAGCCGTTTTCCACTGCGGGCCTCCCACTTCTTCAAGCATGCGTCTGAGTTCCGCGACGGTGCTGTCATCGTCTACCACTCTCATTGACGATTCGGTAACCGGCGCACTGTCGCCGTTCACCGCCATCTCGGTAAGGCGGAAACGCTGGACCTTATGCGAGGACGACAGCGGGAATTCCTTTACGATAAATACATCCCTGGGCCTGTACATCGCCGGGAGCTGATCCGCGCGCTCATATACCCTGAGCGAAATGGACTCGTCGGGAAGAGGTCTCGTCTTGTCGCGTATGGCAGCGATGGAAAACGCGTCGCATCCGCCCTCGCCCGGCACCTTGAACACCGCCAGGTCGCTTATGGCATCTATGTCCGCATACTTGTCCTCGATTTCCTCCGGCAGAAGCTTCTCGCCGTTTTTGAGCACGATGCTCTCCTTAATCCTTCCGCAGATTACGAGGCAGTCGTTTTTGTCAAAGTAGCCCAGGTCTCCCGAGCGGAAGTATCCGTCATCGGTGAAGCAGCCTTCCATATCATTTTCGTCGAGATATCTTATCATGCGGTACGGCGAGAGTATTTCAACCTCCCCGCGCCCTTCGGCGTCCGGATTCACAATGCGGATATCCATCTCCGGCGTGTGGCGCAGCACCCTTCCGGTCGTTCCGGGGTAGTAGCCCGGTCCGGTAACCGCAAGCGGCGCTCCGAGCTCGGTCAGTCCGTAAGCCATTGCGACATCTATGCCCATATCCAGGAAGAATTTGTTCGTCTTGACGTCGCAGGGCGAGGCTCCTATCATGAAGCCCTTCATGTTCCCGCCGAAGGCTTTTTTATTGAGGAACTTTAGAAGAAACCTTCCGGCCCTGATGCCGAACGCTCTTCTCATGAACCCGCTGATGCCCAGAAGGGCATTGACGAAGCCCTTGACGATAAAGTTCTTGGAATAGCCCGCGGAAATCTTCTTGTAGAGCGAAGACAGCATAGACGGAACGGTACAGATATTGTCCGGCTTCAGTTCCTGCAGAACGGTCACGAGCGCATTCGGCGTAAGCCTCTCGAGCATTATTACCTTTGTGTTGCAGTAAATATCGTAAGTTGCGCAAAGCAGTCCCGCTATATGGTAGGGCGGGAACAGCATCAGGTCGCATTTTCTGACCGTATATGCGCTTTTATTCTTGTATACTCCCGAATCCGTGCTCATTCCGTATTCTATACCCTTTGTCACGGTATCGTGGCGAAGCAGCACAGCCTTTCTGCGCTCTCCCGTGGTTCCCGATGAAAACAGCACAAAAAACGTGTCCTCCGGCATGGGAGTGCTGGTTGAAAGAAGTACTGAAATTTTAACGACTTCCGTCATAAGCGGGAAGTCCGCCTCTATGGAATAAACCGGTATGCTGTCGGCGAGGTCGTCCGGAAGCTTGACCTTTTTAAGTGTGGTAAAAACGCTTTTGCATTCCGTCTGAAGAAGCATGTCCTGAACCTGGGGCATGGGAATGCCCGGGTCAATGCATACCATTATGAATCCGCCCTTCAAGCAGGCATAGGTCAGGCTGTACCACCACGGTCTGAGCGACGAAATTACCCCGACTCTGTCTCCCCTGACGAGGCCGGACGCGGTCATTCTCTCAAGGAGTTTTTCAGACTGGGACGCAATTTCGTTGTAAGAAATCTCCTCTCTCGTACCGTCGGCATGCTGATAGACGGCAAAGGTACCGTCGGCGCCCCTTGCTATACCGTCGTCATACATGTCCGGCATCCAGAGTTTTTTGCCTTCAAAAAGATTTATTGAGTTGCTCATGGCAGAAACCTCTCAATTTTTTGTCATAATAGTATATTATCGTCTTTTGCCCGGATTTTGGCAAATGATTTTTCGTGCGGTCCGTTTTAAGGTTGCAGGGAAAATAGACCGAACTCTTCTATCTGTTTATGCTCCTCGGACGAGTATTTCCTGAGATAGCTGTTGTACTCGTCGGTGAGATTCTCGTATGTGCTGATGGTTCCAGCCACACTGTCGGCAACCTCGCCAACTATCTCGTCATAATCTTCAATCAGCGTGTTTACTATATCCGCGTCGAGACGTCCCCTGTCCGCCTCGTCTGAGAGTATGGAAACGACAGTCTGCTTGTCCATGGCTTCCTTGTAGCTTCTTCGCTGCATCAGTGCGCTGGCCATGTCGGCTACCGCGAGCAGTCTTTCCTGAACTGTCAGTTCCTTCCCCGTAAGCCCCCTCGGGTAGCCGGTTCCGTCGAGACGTTCGTGGTGCCTTACGGCTATTCGCACAATCTTTCTCGGCACGATGTCTCCTATTATTATCTCGGTATACAGAATATGCTTTTTCATTACCGCGAATTCCTCGGGGGTAAGCCTGCCGGCCTTTTCCAGAATGGAAATCGGGATTTTTATCTTGCCGAGGTCGTGTATTCTCGCTGCGGCTCTGGTCTCCCATATTTCCTCGTCGCTGAGGCCCAATTTTCTGCCGAGAATCTCTGCAAGAATTGTCAGCGTAATCGTGTGCACAACCGTCTGCTCACTCAGAAAATCTACCTCGTACGCAAGCATGTCCACTATCGGTCCCACAAGGCGCGCCGTTCTGTCCTCATCATCCAGGTAGTTCATGACATCCACCTTGTAGGTTCCGTCTTTCAGGCTTTCAATAATATGGTATTTCTCATCCGCCTTTATGAAATCCTCCACATCCTGCGGATTGAAGTTGCTTCCGGCACCCTTTTCAAGCACCCTCACAATATCCTCGGCGCTGTCGCCTTTCATGTTCAGGATATCCGCTCTGTCGAGCAGATGCATCAGTATTCCGTCATCCAGACGGGTGCTGTTATATTTGGCCCTGTCGGCATATACCGTGTGGTGATACAGAATCGCCTCGGCATCGTCTCCGACCGGAGAAAAGTATTTCATGAACAGATATCCGTAGATGCAGTGCTCCAGTGTGTTCTTCACGTCGAAGCTGAGCAGGTCGAGGAACTTCTCCGTCTTGTACGCACCTATATCATGCGCGAAATACGCAAGCATCATGTTTTCGACATGACCGCTGTCGGGAATGTTTCTGTACTGTGTCATCTTGAGATACATGTATGCCATTCTCTCGCCGTGGTCCACTATCTGGCCGTTGAGTTCGCTCAATATCCTGCGGATAATAGCATGTAATGACATATCCAGTCTCTGCATATCAGTCACCCTTTCCTAATACAAGCTCTATCAATATACTATAACTCATTTCACGCATCTTATACAAGCGCAAAGGACGATTTGCCGCCGCAGGCAATGAAAAAACGCCCCGGATTGCCAACACTCTCCTTGACAGCAAAAGCCCGTGCGAATATACTTGAAGCACAAAAATCAATACCTTATCAAGAGCGAGGGAGGGACCGGCCCTGTGATCTCGCAGCAACCTGCCCGCAGTCAGGGTAAGGTGCTACTTCCGTCGGTGTAAGAAAGATGAGGCTCGGCTGCATTTTTATCCCCTCCGGAAGTTCGGAGGGATTTTTGTTTAACAAAAATCAGGAGAGAAAGAAAAAATGAGAAAATTTTCGGTCAAAACCATTGTCGCAATCGGAATCGGCGCGGCTCTGTTCTTCGTGCTCGGCCGCTTCGTAGCTATTCCCAGCCCGGTACCTAATGTCACTATTTCCATCCAGTACGGTCTTCTCGCCTTCATGGCAGTCCTTTTCGGACCTGTCGCCGGTCTGCTTATAGGACTTATCGGTCATTTCTTCATTGACCTGAGCGCCGGCTGGGGCGTCTGGTGGAGCTGGGTTATCACATCCGGCATTTTCGGTCTTCTTGCAGGCATCGGCACAAAGAAGGTCCGTCTCTATGACGGCGCTTTCGGCAAAAAGGACGTCATCAGATTTGTTCTTACCGTCGTAATCGCGCATCTTCTTTGCTGGGCGGTTATCGCACCCGTACTCGACATCGTTATCTACGCCGAGCCCGCCAACAAGGTATTCCTTCAGGGTCTTGTCAGCGCAGCGGCAAACATTGTCACGACTCTTATTGTCGGCTGCATTCTCTGCTGGGCTTACGCAAAGGCCAAACCGAAAAAGGGCAGCTTGAAGGAAGAGAAATAAATCGCTTTTCTGGTGGGAGAGCAATCTCCCACCGGATTTTTTGAGAGCAGGAGTTTTGCCGATGGGCGAAAGCATTATCCGTTTCGATCATTTTACATTTCAATACAATGCTCAGCAGTCACCCACGCTTCACGACATATGCCTTGAAGTAAAAAAGGGTGAGAAGATTCTTATTGCCGGACCTTCGGGATGCGGCAAGTCCACGCTCGCCCACTGCATAAACGGCCTCGTTCCTTTCTCCTACGAAGGGGAGATAACCGGCAGCCTTACGGTGAACGGCAGGGAAACCCGGGATGCCGGTATTTTCGAACTGTCAAAAACCGTAGGCACCGTGCTTCAGGACTCCGACGCGCAGTTCGTGGGTCTTACCGTTGCGGAAGATATCGCCTTTGCGCTGGAAAACGACTGCGTGGAAGGGTACGAACTTAAATCGAGGGTTTCTTCCGCGGCCAAAAGCGTGGATATTTCCTCTTTCCTTCATCACGCCCCCACCGAACTTTCGGGCGGGCAGAAGCAGAGGGTATCCCTGGCGGGAATACTGGTGGACGATGTCGACGTGCTTCTCTTCGACGAACCTCTTGCCAATCTGGACCCCGCTACCGGCCGTGGCGCAATCGAGCTTATTGATACCATCCGCGACAAAACCGGCGCCGCCGTCATAATCATAGAGCACAGGCTCGAAGATGTTCTGTGGCGCAGCGTCGACAGAATCATCCTGATGAACGAGGGCAGAATTGTCGCCGACTCCACACCCGACGAGCTATTGTCCGCTTCTCTTCTCGTTGACAACGGAATCAGGGAGCCTCTCTACCTGACCGCGCTGAAATACGCCGGCGTTAAAATAACGCCGGACAAACATCCCGAGCATATCGACAGCATTGTAATAGATGCCGGGGACAGAAAACGCGTATTAGACTGGTACAAAAACACTCCGGCCAAAAGCAGCACGTCGCCGGGCGATGTGATTATTGAGGCAAGGAATCTGGATTTCACGTATTCAAACGGCTGTCATGCTCTCAGGGACGTGTCCCTGACTATCAGAAAGGGTGAAATGCTCGCTGTCGTTGGTACAAACGGCGCGGGAAAAACCACATTTTCAAAAGTTCTCTGCGGCTTTGAAACCCCGCAGAGCGGAAGCGTACTGTTCCGGGGCTCAGATATGTCGGAGCTGTCCATAAAGGAAAGAGCCGACCATATAGGGTACGTCATGCAGAACCCCAACCAGATGATTTCCAAAACCATGATAAGCGAAGAGGTGTCGCTAGGTCTTGTGAGCCGCGGCGCCGACAGCGAACTCATCCGAGAGCGAACCGAAAACGCTCTAAAAGTCTGCGGACTCTGGCCGTTCCGCAACTGGCCGATCAGCGCTCTGAGCTACGGACAGAAAAAACGTGTAACCATAGCGTCCATTCTCGCGCTGGATCCCGAAATGATCATACTCGACGAGCCGACCGCGGGACAGGACTATAGACATTACACGGATATAATGACCTTCCTGACATCGCTCAATGCCTCAGGCGTTACCGTAATGATGATTACCCACGACATGCACCTTATGCTCGAATATGCAAAACGTGCCGTCGTTTTCGATTCCGGCTCGATTATTGCCGACTCCACCGGAGCCGACATACTTACATCGCCGGATATAATAAAACGCGCAAACCTTAAGGAGACCTCGCTGTACACTCTTTCGAACAGATGCGGCATCGACAATGCAGAGGAGTTCACCCGCCGGTTCATAGACCATGAAGAGGAGCTGCGCCGGACATGATAAACCTCTTCAACTACATCGACAGAAAATCACCCATACATGAACTTACCGGCGCAACCAAACTTGTATGCCTCATTCTATGGATGGCGGCGGCAATGCTGACATATGACACGAGACTTCTTGTAGCGCTTTCCGTGTTCAGCATAATCCTGTTCAGGGTGTCGAAAATCCGGCTTAAGGACGTTTCGTTCATGATAGGCTTCACGGCCGTGTTCCTTGTACTCAACAATGTGCTTATCTATCTGTTCTCGCCCCAGCACGGCACGGAGATATACGGGACATCGCACATCCTTCTCGGTTCCGGCAGATACGCCCTCAGTTCGGAACAGCTGTTCTACCATCTCAATCTTCTGCTGAAGTATCTTGCGACAATCCCCATAGTCATACTGTTCGTTTCGACCACAAACCCGAGCGAGTTCGCCGCGTCTCTCAACAGGATAGGCGTCCCGTACTCTGTCGCGTACTCGGTCTCGCTCGCCCTGAGGTATATCCCCGATGTCCAGCAGGAGTATCACGAAATATCCCAGGCCCAGCAGGCAAGGGGCATAGAAATGTCTAAAAAAACGAGCCTTTCAAAAAGGCTCAAGGCGGTTTCCGCGATTCTGGTCCCGCTGATTCTGTCGAGCGTCGACAGGATAGACACAATATCCAACGCGATGGAACTGCGCGGCTTCGGCAAGGGCAAAAAGCGGACGTGGTATATGTCGAGGCGCTTTTCCAAGGCGGACTTCGCCTCCATGGCGGTATGTGTTCTTCTTCTGGCCGCGGCCATAGTCCTCAACATTTTAAACGGCGGAAGATTTTATAACCCCTTTATTTGAAAGAACCTGACGGCAAGTCAGGCTCTTTTTTTGTGTTCAGTTTTTGAGGCTGTGTATCGGTGCGGGTATCCTTCCGCCGCGTCCGATGAACTCCGCCGGGGATTCGCCGTGAACCTCCATCACCGGAGCCGAGCCGAGAAGACCTCCCATCTCGATTGTGTCCCCGACCTTTTTCCCGGGCGCCGGGAGAAGCCTTACTGCCGTTGTTTTGGAATTGATCATTCCAATGGCAGCCTCGTCGGCTATTATTGCCGAAATCGTCTCCGCGGTTGTGTCACCGGGAACGGCAATCATGTCAAGGCCTACCGAGCATACGCATGTCATTGCCTCGAGCTTGTCTATGTTCAGCGCTCCGTCTCTTGCCGCGGCTATCATGCCCTCGTCCTCGGAAACCGGGATAAACGCGCCCGACAGTCCTCCGACCGACGAGGATGCCATTATTCCGCCCTTTTTCACGGCATCGTTAAGAAGGGCCAGACAGGCCGTAGTCCCGTGCGTTCCGCACTTCTCAAGACCCATCTCTTCGAGTATTCTCGCAACGGAATCGCCCTTGGCCGGCGTAGGCGCAAGTGAAAGGTCGACTATACCGAACGGTGTGTCAAGGCGCGATGAAGCCTCCTTGGCAACAAGCTGTCCCATTCTCGTCACCCGGAATGCCATTTTCTTGACCGTCTCGGCGACAACGTCTATGGACTCTCCCCTGACATCCTTAAGAGCATTATATACGACTCCCGGACCCGAGACGCCGACGTTGATAACCTTTTCCGCTTCGCCCGTACCGTGAAACGCCCCTGCCATAAAGGGATTGTCCTCGACGGCGTTGCAGAATACCACAAGCTTCGCGCAGCCGAATCCGTCGCGGTCGGCGGTCATCTCGGCCGTTCTTTTTATTATCCTGCCCATCAGGGCTACAGCATCCATATTGATGCCCGCTTTTGTGGAACCCACGTTCACCGACGAGCAGACCAGGTCCGTCTGCGACAGCGCTTCCGGAATGGAGTTAATAAGGCGGATATCGGAGTCCGTCATGCCTTTATGGACGAGCGCCGAAAAGCCTCCTATGAAGTTGACGCCGCACTCTTTCGCCGCATTGTCCATCGCCCGGGCGTACGGAAGATACGATTCCGCGTCTCCTGACGCCGCCACGAGCGATACGGGCGTCACTGATATTCTCTTGTTGACTATGGGAATTCCGAGTTCCGCTTCTATGTCGCAGCATACGGGGACAAGGTTCTCTGCTTCGCGGCAGATTTTATCGTAGATCTTTTCACAGCTTCTCAAGTATGACGAGTCGCAGCATGAAAGAAGGGATATCCCCATCGTGACCGTACGGATATCCAGATGCAGACGCTCTATCATGTCTATTGTGGAAAGAATGTCTTTTCTGTTTATCATTTCTTTTAAGCCTCAGATTGTATGCATGGCATCGAATATTTCTTCTCTCTGGATGCGGATATCCAGCGACATCTTGCGCCCGAGTTCGGTCAGTTCGTTGGCGACCTCGGCAAACGGTTTGGTTATGGCGGACGTGTCAACCATCATAATCATCGTGAAATAGCCTTCCATAATCGTCTGCGACACGTCAAGCACATTGATGTTGTAGTCGGCCAGAAGAGTGCATACCGAAGCGATTATTCCTACTCTGTCTTTCCCGAGCACGGTTACTATTGCATTCATATTGATCTCCTATACAAATGGTCTTTTGTTCATTTCATAATAACACGAAACAGCAATATAGTTTATATTATAATGTAGTTTTTATCTCGTTTCCGTGGTATTATCTTTAAAACAAATCAAAAATAACAACAGGAGGAAGTGCTGCTATTGAGAAACTATAAATATCGTAAAATAGTCTTGTCTGTCGCGCTGGCGGTATCGCTCATGCTGGCCATGCTTCCGGCATGCTTTGCCGAAGGCAACAACATCAGCAGCTACAGTGTGGATCTGTATACTACCGACAACGGTATTCCTACCGGTGAAGCCAACTCTGTACTTCAGACCTCCGACGGATATATCTGGATCGGCGGCTACGGCGGTCTCCAGCGTTATGACGGAAAAATCTTCAAACAGTACTGCGGAACCGCGGGACTTGATTCGTACAGCATCCGTTCGCTTTGGGAAAGCAGCGACGGGCTCCTGTACATAGGCTCGAACGACAAAGGCGTCTACATCTACGACGGCAGCAGCTTCACCCAGCCCGAACAGTCTTCGGAACTCAAATACCTTTCGGTAAGATGCTTCGCCGACGCCGCTGACGGCAGGGTGTTCATCGGTGCGGGAGACGGACTTGCCTATATCGAAGACGGCAAAGTATATCCCTTCGATTTTGAAGAACGCGGTTATTCCAACAGCACCGTTTATACTCTTTCAAAAGACAGCAGCGGTCTAATCTGGGGTGTTGACTATGCCGGCGCACTTTTCTCGGTCGATCCCAAAACCGATTCTATTTCCAACTACTTTTTACCCGGTGAACTGTGGGCAGACAATCTGTATGCCTATTCCGCGTTCGTAACATCTGATGACACAATTTATGTCGGCACGAGCGGCAACGCCATCGTACGCGTTACCTTTAGCGGCGGAAAACCTTCGGCCGAAACGATTGACAGCGGCGAGGTCAAGGCCATTAACGCCATATGCGAAAAGCAGTCCGGAGAAATATGGTTCGGCGGCGACTACGGCATAGGCAAAATCGATTCCGACGGTTACACTGACCTGTCCGATACCTCCACATCTTCGCACATCGTGTCAATTATAGAGGATTACGAGCACAACATCTGGGCGGCATCCTCGAAATACGGAGTATTCTTCATCAGACGCGACAAGATATCCTGGCTCAATAACGCCGAGGAGCTTGACAACAAGGAAACCTACACCATCTGCCGCAGCGGCGATTACTACTACGTCGGCGCCGAAAGCGACCTGCTCGTCTTTGACAGCAGCTGGCAGAAAGTGGCGCATCCCCTTACCGAGCAGCTCAGCGGCATCCATGTCCATCAGATTATCCAGGGCGACGACGGCAAACTCTATATCGGTACATACTACAACGGCCTTATAATATACGACCCCGAATCCGGTGAGAGCCAAACCCTCAAGCATAGCGGCAGCCGCTGCCGTTCTCTTTTGCAGCTGTCGAACGGCGACATTGCTCTTGCCACGAATACCGGTATCGATATCATCTCCGACGGAGAAATCACGCAAAGCTACCCGGCCGGCATCACCGTACTGAACCTGCTCGAACTCAATGACGGAAGCATACTGTGCGGAACCGACGGCAAGGGAATAATGGAAATCAGGAACGGCGAAATCGGACCCTACTCCGGTGATACGTCCGCGCTTTCAGGCGGAGTAATACTGAGAATGACCAAGGACAGCAAGGATCCTTCGAAGTTCTTCGTCTCCTGCGGGCACGAAGTCTTTTACGGCGGCGCAGACGGCTTCGTAAAAACTTCTGAACTGAACTCCGGCAGCGGAAGTATTCTGGATATCTTTGTTGACGGTGATGATGTCTGGCTGTTCCGCTCAAGCGGAATTCTGCGCTGCGACCGCGAGAAGCTGATTGGCGCGGAGCCCTGCGACGAGCTCTATCTCAGCACTGCGGACGGTCTTCCGGGTGCGATATGCGCAAACTCTTTCAGTCTTCTCGAAGGCAAGCGCTTCAACATCTGCACGATTGACGGAATCGGCATCCTTGACACCGATTCGATATATGTAAACGATACTGTTCCTAAAGCGATAATAGAAGATGTCATGCTCAATGACGGAAGCGAGTGGGACGGAAACCCGAACATAGTTCTGGGCAAAGACAATTCAAAGCTCTCCGTGGACTTCGCGGCTCTTACCTATTACGGCGGCGGCGCCACGGCCGAATACTGGCTTGAAGGCTTTGACAAGGGTCCTATCGAAAAGCCGATAACCGCTCAGAATTCCGTCGAGTACACCAACCTGAAGAAGGGCAACTACACTTTCCATCTCAAGGTTAAAAACAGAGACGGTGTCGAAAGCGAGGAAAAGACTCTTACTTTTGTCAAGGAACCCAAGTTCACAGAGACAATATGGTTTTACGTTGCTCTCATGGCCGCGTCGGCGGCGCTTGCCGGCCTGACCGCCATGATTAAGGTCCGAGTGGAAAAACGCAAGCAGGACGAATACAAGAAGCTTACCGATCAGACAATCGCAACCATATCCGGCGCGATAGACGCCAAAGACCCGTATACCGAGGGTCACTCCAGAAGAGTCGCCGATTTCTCCGTTCAGATCGCGAAGAAAATGGGCTTGAGTGAAGAGGACTGCGAGAGGCTCAAGTATATCGCTCTTCTGCACGACATCGGCAAGATAGGTGTTCCGGACAATATTCTTAAAAAGCCCGACAGGCTGACGGACGAGGAGTTCGCGACCATCAAGCAACATACCGTCGAAGGCGGTGACATTCTCCAGAATTTCACAATGCTTCCAGGTGTCACCGAGGGTGCGAAATACCATCACGAAAGATATGACGGAAACGGCTACTGCTACGGCCTAAAGGGGAAGGACATCCCTCTGTTCGCAAGAATAATTTCCGTTGCGGATGCCTATGACGCGATGAACTCATCAAGATGCTACAGAAAGGCTCTGGATAAAGACATTATCCTCTCAGAGCTTGAAAAGGGAAAAGGTCGTCAGTTTGATCCCGATATCGCGGATATAGCGATTGACCTTATTACCAGCGGTGAGGGCACCGAGCCCGATGAAAAGCAAAGCACCGAAACATAACAAATACCGACAAACCAAAGGGCGGCCGTGATGGCCGCCCTTGTTGTTATAGTTGTTATATGCGATTATGTTTAAGCCCTGTCTATTGCGAGGAACCCGTGGTCTCCGCCCTTTATTAGGATAACTGTCTTGACGCTGTCTTCGGTTACCGGGTTCTTGCCGTCCGCATATGCGGTCGTGTTGGCACTAACCGTCATCAGATACAGCCCGTCTCCGAGCTTGAGCGCTGACTGAAGATCCATGGAATTGATACTAATGTTGTTCGTATGCACCCATGTCGACGCATCAAGCGTGTAGTCGTACATGTCCAGCTGCAGCTGACTGTTCTTCTTCACATACTCCATGAGTTTGGGGTAGGTAATATCCACCCACTTCGTTCCCCAGAAGTTCAGATATGCCTCGACGAATCCGCTGTACGCGAAATTCGCAATTGCAGCCGCTTCGTCATCCGAGCACGGTACGGCGAATTGGATATCCGTCTTCATCTTGTCGTAGACGAATTCGTTGCCCTGACTGTCCTGAACAACAGCCACCGGCTCCCCGACAAATCCCGAAACCTCGTATTTTACCTTGGTCTCAAGTCCGCCGTACTCGTCGTACAGTTTTTCAAGTCCGGAGAACTTTATGCCTTTTTCGGTAATATATTCCTCTCCGACTTCCTTGCCTCCGACAATGAGCTTGTATGATTCCGGTATCTCCGCCGTAATGACTTCATCGCTCTTAAGGAAGGAAAAATCAAAGGACTGCGTTCCCAGGCTGTTCGGCTTAAAACCTTCCGCCATGGAGAACGGCCAAACTTTCAAAAACAGATTCTTAGGGGGAGTGCTGAGAGCGGTTTTGAAGCTGTTGTCCGCCACGAAGTTGACCTCGCCTATTTTCTGTACCGATACGGGCTGTCCGTTTTCCATCTTTACGCTTGAGAGGGTAAACTTTGTCGTGTCGCCGACGCCGGTCATCTTCTGTGTTATATCTCCGCGCTGCAGATAGTCTCTCACGACCTGCTCGACTTCCTCTTTCGTCTGGAAGTCGTTTTCCAGCTGGCCCGCCGCATAGGCTATATCGTCGTTCCATTTATCCGCATTGAGCTTCACCATATATTCGTTCAGAACCTGCTCAAGTCTGGAGTTCTCATACTCCTCGGAAAACGGTGTCAGCACGTTTTTGAAAAACCACATAGAAACCAGCACCAGCGCAATTATTATGACCGCTCCGATAGCCAGCGCTATTATTCCTTTTTTGTTGCTTCTCTTCTTTTTCACATCACACCGCCTTATCTGAACAGCCACGCCGTAGGCAGATATCTGGTACCGTTCATGGCCGTCGTCGGGTGATTCTTGAGTTCTCCCTCATAGAACATGCAGGTCGAAGAACCGCCGTCCATGTTGATCGCGTTTTTAACATCGTAAAGCTTGAGAAAATCGGCAACATCCCTCTGGGACACGCCGTCGGAATAGGACTGTCTGCCGTCCACGCACAGGAGCACTATCGCATCGTCCTCGCGCTGGCCTATGGCTGTACGCGGATTGTTTCCGGCCTCAAGTATGCTGGAGTCCGAAATCTCCCCGTTGGCTATAAGCACCGGTCCGAAAGATACAGCATAGTTGAAACCAAACTGCGCGCATAAATCGTAGTCGTAGAACCCTACGTACAGTATTCCGTTTTCGTCAAGTCCGGCAACATCGCCGTTGGGATTTCCGTTTATAACGCTGCCGTTGATGATTGTTATCCCGTTCGGCTCGCCGCCGCTTCCTCCTCCGCCGTAGTCGAGGAAGGATCCCGCGTTGACGCCTCCGAGCGCATTGTTGTCATTGACCATTGCCTCGAGGAATTGTCCGCTGTTTGGGTAGTTGGATGAAAGTCCCACAAAAACACGTTTCGGATCGGCAATCGTGATGACATAGAAAGTCGAGTTTTTGTATGTAGTTGTGAAATAGCTTATTCCGTCGTTGAATTCAAGCCCGTAATCGTCAGTGCCGGTAAACCGCTCGGGAAGCCTTGTCTTCTTTTCCTCCGTGCCGTCAGCGGAAACCGCAACCGGTGTCGGATACTTGCGCTCTGCGTCATAGCTGAGCACTTCCATCTGCTCTTCATCGGTCAGAAACAGATGCGTAAGGAACTTGAAGCGTCTGGACTGTTCGAGGGAATTCGAAAAGCTGTTGTTCCAGGCCTGCGAAGGTCCGGCAGTGAAATATTTGAGCGTGCCGAGCCCGAGAAAGGCAAAGCCAAGGGCGGCTGACAGGCATATTACCGTAATCCTGTCGAGCGTTTTGTTGAACGCAATCCACTTGCCGTCCCTGGAAAAGAAATCAATAAGGGATTTGCATTTTCCCTTCTGCTTCTCGGACTTGTAGTTTAACAGTATGAATACACCCGCTATCACGGCATACAGTGCCGCGAGCCCGACAAAAGCCGCCAGCAGGCACTTGAATATGAATGACTGGGTACTTGCCATTATTCGATACTCCCTGGATTGAAAATTAACTCAATAATTAAGTATACATAATATTAGCGGATTATGCAAGTATCTTTATTCGGGGGAATGTTCTCTGTCTGGCGTTTCAGCCGGTGACCGGGCTGTATCCGCAGTGCGAAGAACACGTGAACCGAGTATCACGCATATTATGCCCATAACAAGTGCGGCACCCTCGACCGCAAACAGTGAATTCAGAATTTTGTACTGGTACAGCGCCGCAGGCGTATCGGCCAGTGCATGAATACAAATTGCTGCCGGATACAGCCAGAAACGCCGTTTATCTCTTGCGGCGACAAAAACAAGCATTGAAAGCCCGATATGTATCAACATTGCCGAGATTCTCTCGAGCATGGCAATATAGGCTGTGCCGGATGCTGCTCCCTTTGCCGTTTCAAGCAACTGCGCGTTTGTTTCTTCCCCTCCGAAATCTACACCCAATACAGCCAGCAGCAAAACAACATAGCTTGCTCCAAGAATAAGCAGCACTTCGCAGCCGCCGTGACCTATGCCGTATGCAACAGCGCATGGCTTTTCATCGTGCCTGCGAAGAAGCACTTTGAATCCGAAAAGGCGTCCGGTTTCCTCAAAGATACCCGCGGCAAAAGCTGCATATAGTGAATACAGAACAGGTGAGCCGAGAATAGCTTTTGAAACAGCGTTTTCATTCACAAGACAAACCTGATGCAGAAGATTTTCAAGAACCATTGCAAACAGGGCAAAACATATCGCGCCTGCCGCAAACGGCCAGAATTTCTGTCCCGTACGTTTCATCCACCAGATCATCAGCGAAATCGGTAAAGCAACGGAAAAAAGCACGGTAATGATAATTGTGGCGGTAACTCCCGTATTCATTAATATACCTCCGTTAATTAATATCAGAATCTCCCGTTCTCAGTCTGGGATATACAAATATGTTTTATTTTCTGCTGTCATCCTTGCCCGCGGCAAGTTTCATAACAGCCGACACCGCAGCGAACAGCACACCGGCTATCGGCCATACGATCCATGTGATGTCCCATCTGCTTGACCAGAAACTCCAGCCGAGGAATATGGCTGTTGCAAGACACCAGTAGGCGGTCTCAAAAGCATCACGTTTCTTCTTCGTCCGCTTTTCGGCTTTCGTGTATTCACCTTCCTGAAGGAGTGTCTGGTAGCTGCCGCGGATTATGCTTACGCGGATGATGAGGTTGACTCCCACTGCAACCATCAGAAGAAGCAGGGCAACAAGCGCGGCACAAACATAGCCCGGTGCCTCCATGCAGCCGGCAACCACAACCGGAATCACACTGACTATGCACAGTCCCACGCCGAATGCGAGGCTCCTGGAAAAGGTAGGTTCATATGCGTTTTTCTTTTCCCGGGCCATACCGGTAACCCCGTATTCCGTTTCAAAATATTCGTATCCAAGATGTTCATGCCGGCTCATCTTTATGCCTTCGGTGATAAACATATATACTGCCGTCGCCACCATTCCGAAAAGGAAGACGAGACCGATAATGCTTGCAAGTTTTTCCGAAATATGTACGATATTTGATTCAGAAAGAGCTACAAGCAGAATAAGCAGCGCGGGACTCAGGATGCACATCATAGTTGCTCCGGCAATTATCGGAGCCGATTTCTTTTTCATATCCAGAAAAGTGCTGGCCTCTTCAAACGATACTCTCCGGACTGTTTCATTTTCCATATAATCCGACTCAACGGCGACGTCCGAGGTCTCCATACTGTCTTTAAGCAAATAGTCTGTCGAGACTCCGAAAAGGTCGGCCATCTGAATGATCCGCTGGAGGTCCGGTATGGACTGCGTACTTTCCCATTTCGACACGGCCTGGCGGGAAACAGACAGCATCTCTGCCAGTTCCTCCTGAGACCAGCCGTTTTTCTTTCTTTCATTAATTATTTTGTCTGCCAAAATCACGATAAATAATCTCCTTGGTCATATAAGTTCGCCTCAACGGCAGGCATATCATACATATACGGGCAGTTGCGCACCACCAAGCGGGGCTTTCAATCTGTCAACCCGGGGTTGCACTTTCGCGAAAACGCAGGAACGTGACTGTCAATAGTCCCAAACTCGGCAGCCGGATAACCGAAGTTCTTATAAATTGCCCTGCGTTTCTGTTTTCTATTTTTGTAATCCCGGCAGTCTCTTTGTTCAAATATGATTATATGCAACTCCGCCCGGAGGCGTCCCCAGCGGGCTTCTCCGGGCAGAACTGTATTTGTCAGGAAACAGCTCCTGCGCTCGGCCGTACATTCATATTTGGAATCTGCTGCGCCCAGAGCTCCATCACCGCAAAAAATTCCCTGACGACGTAATGGACTCCCAGGATGGGGTAAGTGTAGGCAGGAACCGCGTATGCCTCATATCCCTGCAGCCTCGCGACGGCAAGAGCGCGGTAGATGTGGAAGCTGCTTGTGACAATTCCCGTCCTTTTCCCCTCGGGAATCATTTGGAAACTGTTGGCGATGTTCTCCTCCGTATCGGTGGATTTGTCCTCCAAAAGTATCCTGTCGGGATTCATTCCGTATTCCACAAGATATTTTTTGATGCAGACGGCCTCGCTCATGCTTTCGTTTTCCCCCTGGCCTCCGGACGCGATGTCTATGGTATGGGGATTTTCGAGCATGTATGCGTAGGTTCTGTCTATTCTGAGCACAAGCGGTGAAGTCGGCTCTCCGTCCCTGACGGCGGCTCCGAGGGTAATGATATAGTCAAGGTTCTGCTCCGGCCTTGTGTTCATGGCTTTTACTATTTTGCACTCTACAATTGCGAACACGGCAACAAATAACGCAAGCAGAAGCCTGTATATGAATGCCAGCCATCCGGGCGGATGAATATTCTTCTTCAGCATGAAGGCCCTTACAAAGCAGAAGCAGGCCAGAAGCGGCCATATCCACAGCCATGACACGCCGATATGCGCAAATGCGATGCATACGCCGTAATACAATAAAGCCAGCACGCCTATGACAACAAACAGTATTCTCTTTATCTTTTCATAGGTTCTCATATGTTCTGTTTTAACCCTTGACGACTTTTCCTTCCCATTTATGTCCGCGGTATCTCGGAATGAAGAAACATATTCTGAATATCCAGTCGATATCCCAGGCTATCCAGACACCCAGAACTCCTAGATTCGTATACTTTACGAGCAGAAAAGCTCCCGCCACCCTGCAAAGCCACATGGAAATGCTGGATATCCACATCGCATACTCCGAGTCTCCAGCCGCTCTCATGGCGGTATTGTACTGGAACGACAGCGGAAGCAGGACTATTCCGGGAAGGGCGTGTATTATCATGACCTTTGCCGCAATAAGGGATGTCTCGCTGCTCAGTCCGTACAGCCTGTTTATAAGCGGGATGGCGAGCATCAGGAACACATTTACTATGCCCTGCCAGATAATCGTAAATTTAAGGAAATATCTCATATACCATCTGGCCTGATAGTAATCCCCCGATCCGGCGCATCTGCTGACCACCGTAATAATCACGGTATTGACCGATATGGATATGAAAGCATGCAGCGGTCCCACCGCATTGCCTACGGCATTTGCCGTTATGGAAGCGGTGGAGAGCGTTGAAACCAGAGACATGAGAATCAGCTTTCCGAACTGGAACATTCCTCCCTCGATTCCGTTCGGTCCCCCTATCCTGAGTATGTCCCTCAGAAGCGACGCGTCCATACGGGTAGTAAAAATCTCCCGGATATTCAGTTCAAAGCTTCTGCGGAAAGCCATAATCATTATGAGCAGACATGCAATGCCTCTGGAAACAAGTGTCGGTATCGCCACACCGGCAACGCCCATTTTGAACACCAGGACCAGAAGCGCATTTCCGCCTATGTTTATCACGTTCATGACAATGGATATCAGAAGAGGAGTACGGCTGTCACCGCTGATTCTGAATACGGCCGCAAGTCCGTTGTACAGTGCGATGAACGGCACCGAGTACATAACAATATGGTAGTAAACCGCGCAGTTGTCCCTGACTGCCTTTTCCGCAGATCCGTACAGGAAATCAAGAAGTTTCGTCTGGTACGAAAGAAGCAGTACCGCGGCAATAACAGAAACAAAAGCAAGCATTACCGCAAGATGTCCCGCAGCCTTCTTTGCCATGCCGGTATTCTTTTTCCCCAGATACTGGCCGCATACGGCCGCGCCCCCGGCTCCTAGCGCCATAAAAATCTGGATAAACAGCAAGCTTATTGCATCGACCATGGACACGGCGGATACCGCAGCTTCTCCCGCGGATGATACCATAACGGTATCGGCCATACCTATCAGATACGAAAGAAGAGTCTCGAATATTACCGGCATCAAAAGAGCCTTAATCTCCGAGCGCGAGAACATCTTGCTTTCGTCAAACTCAAAATGCCATATGGGTAGTTTTCTTTTTGCTGATTCCGTATATATCGCCTTCTAATTAATGATGAAATCTGATTTCGCAGATGCCGTCGCCGCGCGCTATCGTCTTCGGCAGGTCAAGCACCGCGTCAAAGCTTTCTGCTATTCCCCTGTCACCGCACATCGCATGATCGCACAGCTTACACAGCTCTTCGTCGCTGCAGCCCTGCTTCTGCCAGGCCTTTACGAGAGGGCAGTAGTGGAAATCTATGCTGAGATGGTCGTCGTCGCATTCCTTGATTTCCATTTCAAAAACCCACTGCGCAAATTTGGAAAAGAGTGTTTTCTTTAGCCCCTTAAGCGAGTTTCCGCCGCCGGCCTTTGCGCGGAGATTTCCGCCCTGGTACAGTCCGCAGCGCTTTATGGCTTCTGGTGCGTACTCGTCGGACTTGAGTCCCTTCTTTTCGGCTTCGTCGGTGAGAAGATACATCCACAGCGCTCTGTGTTCAAGCTGCTCCCTTATAGCCACTATCAGGGGGAATTTGATTTTTGCTTCGTTGACAACGCTCATTATTATTTCTCCTTTGTGTTTTTTCTTTTCATCATAAACGGTAGATATATAACTGCCCAGGTTACCGCAATCACCGGGATGAATCCCAGAAGATAACCGGGACGTCCCCAGTTCTCGAACAGGGTTAGCGGTTCTACGGGCCAGTTGAGAAACATGTAGTTGGTATCGGTCAGTCTGTCGAAAATATACACCGGAACGGCAAGCAGCATCATAAAAAGAAGACTGCTCGGCGCCTTTTTGATATCCGGTCTGATATCCCTGACCTGCATGACAATATAGGCGCAGATAAGAATGTGAATAACAAAAGAAAGAACCGTCTGTATGTTCCACAGCGGATAATAGTACCAGTCGGGAAACACGACCGCGAAAGCCGAACCCGGGAAACAGAACGCATAAAGAAACTGCCCGAGCCGGTCGCTGAATGTCAGCGCGTGAATCACGATGAGATATACGGCCATGCCGCACAGATGCAGCGGCAGCGTGTAGATATTATAGCTGCCGGCAAGCATCATTCCGATGGCGCCGTACAGTTCAAAAAGCAGTATGGCAAATGCCGTAACACGCCTCATTTTCTTTTTGTCCGGCACTTTTTCGTACAGCAGGAACATACCGGCACATACGGCAGCAAGCGCGGCTATCCAGACGATGTGTCCGGGTGAAAACATTCCGAATCCTTCACCGGATACTTCGTCAAAGCTGAAAAAGGAGGGCGTCAATCCTTCTTGGCCTTTCTGGCAAGTTCAAGCGCTCTTAGCACCAGCACCGCCCCGCCGACGATGAGCAGCAGCATGGCAATCCACTTGTACAGGGGAATTGCCGATACTCTTATCGATACGGAAGCTAGCGCGATGACCAGGATAAGCACAAATCCCAGAATAGCGACGACCTTGGGAACAGTCTTCTTCGGCTGGATAAACATCCACACGAGTCCCGCCACCAGCGGAATGGTGAACAAACCCGTTCCGAGATACACGCCGCCGATGCTTACACGGCCCGAAAAGAAGTTTGACCTCACATAAATGTTTTTGACAAAAATAAGTATGCCGATAATCAGCATTGCAAGGCCTATCAGAAATTCCGCTTCCTTGTTTTCCTTAACTTTCACTTTTCTTCTCCTCTTATAGTTCCGCCCTGATGGCGGCAAGTCTTTCTTTGAACCCCTCAATGATCACAACGGCATCGAGAGAGTACGCTATTACATCGGCGCCCATACCGAAACCTTCAACCGCCGCGTCCTTTGTCCCGGCAAACAGTATGCAGAACTTTCCGGCCGCATGGCACGCTTCGATGATACGCCTCAGCGCCGCCTTGAATACAGGGTTCTGGAAATCTCCCGGCATTCCCATGGAAATTGAAAGATCGAAAGGCCCTATGAAAATACCGTCAACGCCTTCCGTCCCCGCTATCTCCTCGACGCATCCGAGCGCTTCGACGGTTTCGCACTGCGGAATAAGCATCACCTGCTCGTTGTGATATTTCATCGTATCGGCAACATTCATGTTGATGTCGCAGCCCCATCCGTCTTTTCTCGACGGCGCAAAACCGCGGTTTCCGACCGGACTGTACTTTGAATACGACACGAGGTCCCTGACTTCTTCAACAGTCTTCACGTTCGGCACGATAAGTCCCTTCGCGCCGACATCCAGAAGCTTCAAAACGGCCGGCCTGGATATCTCGCGCACCCTGCAAAGCGGCGTCATGCCGCACAGTTCGCTCGCCCTAATAAGCTCCGCACTGGTTTCGGCCTCAACGGGTGAATGTTCGTTGTCAATAATAACGTAGTCGAATCCCGCCTTGCCGATGCATTCGACAACATCAGCGCTGCCGGTGTCTGCAAATATTCCAATGGGCCTGGCTTTGTCCGCAATCTTTTTTCTGAGCAAATTCTCCATTGGGATTTCCTCCTCAGTATTTCGTGTCGAACAGAATCAGTCCGCAGGCGGGAACCGTAAATCCCGCATCGGAGCGGACGCCGCCTTCAAGCAGTACGCTTACATCCTCCGGCCTGCGTTTCCCCGTTCCGACTTCAAGCAGCGTTCCGGTTATTATTCTTACCATGTTCCACAAAAAGCCGTCCGCTGTAACGTATATGTCGATTTCATCACCGGCGGACTCGATTGTGATGCCGCTGATATTTCTGACAGCCGACTTTTTCATATGCTTGGCCGAAGTGAATGCGGAAAAGTCATGCTCGCCCTCTAGCAGGGCCGCCGCTTCCCTCATTTTATCCGTATCCAGTTTCTGCGGGAAGAAATATACGAAGTTCTTCTCGAACACGTTCGGCGCATCCGAGTTCCACACCCTGTAGAGATAGGTCTTTTCCCTGCAGTTGTATCTGGCATGGAATCTTTCATCGGCCTCTGTCAGGGAAAGCGCACCTATGTCCTTCGGCAGGTACTGCCGTAAGCCATCCAGAATATCCTCCGCGGCCATGTTGCTGTCCGTTTTAAACGAGCAGACCTGGCATCTGGCATGAACGCCCGCATCTGTTCTCCCGGAGGCTGTAAGTTCGGTTTCGCCGCCGAGCAGCTTCCCGAGCACGGTCTCAACCCTGTTCTGTATCGTGTTTTCACTGTCGCCGAGTTTCTGCCAGCCCCGGTAACGGGTGCCGTCATAACTGAGCTCAAGCCTGTAATTTTTCATACCGGGATTATATCATATCTTCGTCGTTCTTGTGACGGCTTTTTGTTAAAAAATGCCGCCTTTTTTCCCCTTCTTGAACATGTCCTCCGGTTTTCAACACTTCCCCACAGCCTTCAACAACTTTATAAACAAATTTCATTTTGTAACTTCATTTTGGGCAGGGGTCCTCCCGGAACCACAACAACTTGAGGTTGCATTTTTTATGGTAAAATTTTCTTGATTTTTGTTATTTTCTCCTCCCGAAATGTTACCTCTTTTGACCATCTTTGTTGTTGGAGAAAAATGCCCCTAATGCTATTCTATTTGCACGATGAACTCCATATCTGAAATCTGGAACGGAATACTCTCTCTTTTAAAAAAAGAGATTTCGCAGACAGCGTTGGATACCTGGTTCTCAAGCGCGGAGCTTGTAGATCTGGATAATAACAGCGCTGTTATTTGTGCTGGAAATGATCTCGCAAGAGACGTTATCAGCACCCGTTTCGATGCTCCTCTCAAGAAGGTTCTCAACGAACTGTTCTGTCAGGACTTTATTCTCGTCGTTCTCAGCGGCAAGGATGAAAAGCGCGAGTACATTGCAAAGAAGGAAGGCCGCGAAGGATTCAAGTCTCTGACCATACCGTCGCTGACATTTGACGACTACATCGTCGGCACTTCTAACAAGTTCGCCTACATGGTCTCGAAGACGGTTTGTGAGAATCCGTCCGACATGAATTACAATCCTCTCTTCATATACGGACCGGCGGGCACCGGCAAGACGCATCTTCTGTGCTCGATTGCCCTTGACATCCATGAACGTTTCCCGGGCAAGAAGATTGTATATATCAACGGTGACGAATTCACCAACAGGCTCGTCGCCTCTATACGCGACCACAAGACCGAAGCGTTCCGCGACAGCTTCCGCTCGGCAGACGTTCTCATCATAGACAATGTCCAGTTCATAGTCGGCAAGCCCGCATCCCAGGAGGAGTTCTTCAACACCTTTAACGCGCTCTACAATTCCGGAAAGCTCATTGTTATGGCATCCGACATAGCGCCGAGGGATATGCCCTCGCTCGAGAGCCGGATGCGTACAAGGTTTGAAAGCGGAATCATGGCCGACATAAAGGTTCCCGAGGAAGCTCTGCGCAGAAAGTTTATAAGTGAAAAGTGCAAAGCGTACAATCTTAACCTTTCGAAGGAAAACATAGACTACATCGCGTCCAAGCCGATACACAGCATCCGCCAGATTGAAGGCATGCTCAAGAGTCTGTACGCCGAGAGCAAGCTTCTCGGTTCGTCCGAAAGCATGCTTGTGGAAGATGTTCTTTCAAGGAGTGTCTTCGAGTCCGGAATCAATCTCGCCCCGGACGATATCATTTCCGAGTGCGCCAGATTCTTTGACGTCTCGTCTGCGGATATACGCGGCAGGTCTCGCCAGAAGGATATTGCCCTGGCCCGCCAGGTCGCAATGTATCTCATGAGAATGGAACTGGGCATGACTCTCGAGGAAATAGGCGAAAACCTGTCCCGCGACCATGCGACGGTAATCAGCGCCGTCAACAAGATTTCCAAGCTGTCCCATACCGACGAATCAGTAATGAAGGCTCTTTCAACCCTCAAGAAAAGAATCAACGAGAGAGTCGCATGACCCTCCCGCTTTGACATACAATTGCCGCCTCGTTTGAGGCGGCAATTATTATCATATGCTTTTTTCGCGGACCGATATTATAAGCCCTTTAAGTAGCATGCTGCCACGAGAAGTGCAACTGCGAGGAAGTTAAGAATAGCACCTATCGGGGAACCCTTCATTACAAATGCAAGAACAAGACCTACAACAGCAACAATGCAAGCTATGATAAGAGTAGTCTTTTTCGGAGGATTCATCTTTGTTCTCCTTTCTGATAGATTTAAACCGAATAATGTATGTAGTTTTCTTAACTAATATTTTACTACTTTTATGGACACGTGTCCATTATTTTTTATCGGTTTAATCAAAATACGGGCTTTCTTCAAGAAGCCCTTCGAAGTCATTCTGGCGAAGCGCTTCGTACACGGCTATCGCTGCCGAGTTTGAAAGGTTCAGCGACCGCAGTGTGTCCCTCATGGGTATCCTGACGCATCTGTCAAAACAGCTCAGGAGAAAGTCCTCGGGCAAACCTTTTGTTTCCTTTCCGAATATGAGGTAGCAGTCGTCTTTGTACTGTATGTCCGAATAATTTTTGCGTCCCTTTGTGGTAAAGCAGTAGAAATCCGCATCCGGGTGCCTGGCGAAAAAATCCTCAAGCGAATCGTAATAAAATACTTCAAGCTTGTCCCAGTAATCCAGTCCGGCCCTTTTGAGCGTCCTGTCGTCGGTTGAAAAGCCGAGCGGTCTTATTAGATGGAGCGCGGCGCCTGTAACCGCGCATGTCCTTGCTATGTTTCCCGTATTCTGCGGGATTTCGGGCTCGTGAAGCACAATGTTTATTTTCATTTCACGCCACTGTCCCCAGAAGGGAGAGGTCCCTTTCAAAAAGTTCTATATTGATTTCATCGATATCATAGTTGCCGTTTAGAATATATCTTTTAACCACTTTATCTATTTCGAAACGCGGCGCAAAAGCATATCCCGCCCGCATCAGAAGATCTTCGGCCTCTGCAAGTGTCAGCCCGAGTCCTATGACAATCGCAAGCGCGGTTGTTTTTTTCGGAGCGCTTTCGGGATGCTTCTTGAGATTCCAGAAAGTCTGCTTGGTAATGTTCGACCTCATGTACAGCTCAGAGGCATTCATTCCTTTATTGTTCATCCACCAGATGCACATTTCCCCGAAAGAGAGGTCCTGCGCGGCATAGTCCGGCTCTGCCTCCGCTTCATCGGCCAGAATCCCGTAAATATCCCCGTGGGAAGGAGCCGGCTGCTGAACCTCTTCAATGTCCATAGGAGGCGCATTGCTATATGCGCAAACCTGTTCACAAATATTTGGTTCGAAGTCATGCGCAAAGTCAATGCGTTCTTTTTCTTGCTGTACTTTGTTTTCCTGTTTCGCGTGCAGCGCCCCACCTATCAGGCAGTCCGATGATATGGAATACTTGGTCTCCGGTCTGAAAGAGTCGGAATGGGCACTTTCGCATCTCTTTTTTCGCTCTTTGGGCTTTTCGACGGAAATGCACGCCTGTGTGACAACGTCCCCGGCCTCTTTCGACTCGTTGTACACTTCCTCGTTGAATACGACGAGATATACCATGATATCGCTGTCGTTCTCTTCCAGAAACTTTCGTATTTCGGAAGTGGCTATCCGGTATGCCGCTCTTTTCGGAAACGCATTGGCTCCTGCGCTCAGCACGGGGATTGCGACAGATTCGCACCCCAGACTGTCCGCTTTTTCAAGAACGGCATAGTAGCATCTTTTCAGCAGCACGGATTCCGCCCTGATGCTGTCGTAGTGTTCCGGGGCAGCCGTGTGGATAATATGTTTGCAGCCCGTAATGCCGTAGGAGTCCGTCACCACGGTATCTCCTATGCCGCAGTATCCTATTTCATCAAGTTTCTTCTGCAGCTCCGGACCTGCGGCGGCATGAATGCAGTCATCCACTCCGTGTCCGGCTCGCTTGAGAAAACAGTTTGTCGAATTGACTATTGCATCGACATGCATATCCGTTATGTCCTGTCTTACTATCGTCAGCGGCATAGTCTGTCACCCCCGTGTTTTTCTATAATTATACCTTATTTTTTTCTCGCCTTAAAGTCCTCGTCGGTGCTTTCTCTCCAGGACATGTCCGCATTAAGGCTAACTTTTCTTGTCCTTACCTGGCTCAAGGCACTGTTTACGGTCCCGTATGCTTTTCTGACGCCCACGGAATCCGGCATATAGTCAACGGCGTTCCGGCTTCCTATGCCGACCCGCTCTGCGTTTTCTACGGCGTCTATGTTCGATGCAAGATAGATGAACTGCCAGCCGTATTTTTCCTCCTCATGCCTGATCATCTTTCTGATTTCGTCCGCGCCGAAGACTGAGCTGCTGTTTTCCATTCCGTCCGTAGTAATAACGAATATGGTGTTTTCCGGCACGTCCTCCTCTCTGGCATATCTGTGTATTGACGAAATATGTTTTATCGCCGTGCCCAGGCAGTCAAGAAGGGCGGTGCATCCCGAAGCCGCATAGTCCTTTCTGGTCATCGGTTTGATTTCGCCGATGCTGACCCTGTCATGAATCATCCTGTTTGTCGAATTGAAAAGGTAGGTCGTTACAAGCACTTCTCCGCCTTCTTTTTTCTGGCTCTCGATCATCGAGTTGAAGCCGCCTATGGTATCGTCCGTCAGGTCGCACATGGATCCGCTTTCATCGAGAATAAGCACCAGTTCCGTTAAATCTTTTTTCATTGGTATTACCTCCGTTTAATATTAATTCTGCGGTTATTATACGGAGATTCGTCCCTGCTGCGGTCTCTTGGCAATTGACCGTAATTTTTTTTATTGTTTTTCGCAAGTTGTGATATAGTATATCTGAAAGAAAAACGGATTGGAGACCACATCAATGAACGATATACTCAAAAGCTACCTTGAATCACGTGATTACAACCGGATTGCCGACAACTGCATCTGCTGGATAAGAGACTGGTTTTCCGTCAACGGCAGCGAAAGCCCCGCCGTAATCGGAATATCCGGCGGCAAGGATTCCAGCGTCGTGGCAGCCCTCTGCGTCGAAGCGCTCGGAAAAGAACGCGTATACGGAGTAATGATGCCGAACGGAACGCAGTCGGACATCTCGGTCTCCAGGGATCTTATTTCCACTCTCGGTATTTCCGGAAGCGAAATCAATATCCACGACAGCGTGGAGGCTGTCAAAAACTCCATTACTGCCGCGGGACTCGAGCACACCTCGCAGATGAACATCAATATTCCGCCGAGAATCAGAATGACAAGCCTTTACGCTTTTTCACAGTGCCTGAACGGAAGAGTATCCAACAACTGCAACAGGTCCGAAAACTATGTCGGTTATTCCACTCTCTTCGGTGACGCCGCCGGCGACTTTTCACCCCTTGCGAATCTCACCGTGGCCGAGGTCAAGCTTGTCGGCAAATGCATCGGACTTCCCGACAGGTTTATAGACAAAGTGCCCGCCGACGGTCTGACCGACAAAACCGACGAGGACAACTTCGGATTCAGCTACGAGCAGCTGGACACTTATATCCTGACAGGAGTATGCGACGACGAAGAAATAAAAGCGAAAATCGACAAACGGCACAACGCGAATCTGTTCAAGCTCAAACCGATGGCGGAATTCGTTTTCTGATCGTTGTGGCGGGAAAAAAGCATATTTGTATGTCAAAAGACAGTATTCGCGGTTGAATACTGTCTTTTTCGCAATATTGTTAATTGTATTATTTTGTTCCGAAAATTCTGTCGCCGGCGTCGCCGAGACCGGGAACGATATATCCGTGCTCGTTCAGGTGATCGTCCAGCGCGGCCACATAAATGTCCACATCGGGGTGATCCTTCTCCATTTTCTCCACTCCTTCGGGAGCACCGATAACGCTCATCAGCTTGATATGCTTTACGCCGTCATCTTTGAGGAACTGAATAGCAGCCGATGCGGATCCGCCGGTTGCGAGCATCGGGTCGACAACTATGACATCGCGCTCTGTGATATCGGGGGGCATCTTGTAGTAGTACTTGACCGGCTCAAGCGTGTCGGGATCGCGGAACAGTCCTATATGTCCCACTTTTGCATTGGGCATCATGTTTACCATGCCGTCCACAAGACCGAGTCCGGCGCGGAGTATGGGGACAACGGCCAGTTTCTTGCCGGCGATATGCTTGCAGTGGGCAGTACCCACGGGGGTCTCGACATCCACTTCTTCAAGAGGAAGATCTCTCGTCGCCTCATAGCACATCAGCATCGCGATTTCGGAAATAAGCTCACGGAATTCCTTCACGCTTGTATCCTTGTCGCGGAGAATAGACAGCTTGTGCTGAATCAGGGGATGGTCGAAAACATATACTTTGCTCATAAAATCGTCCTGCTTTCTTATTTATATTATTTTTTTATTTCAAATTTAACTTTGCCTGCCGTTCGCGTTCGGCCTGCGAAAGTCTGAGATAAACCGGAAGAAGTTCCTGCGACGAGTAGCCCTCGCGTCCGTCGGCCGCCAGTGCCACGCCCGAAGCTCTCGGGTAAACAAGCTCCTCAGGGGCAAGCGTGTATTCCACGCCCAGATTGTCGAAAGCTTCCGCAGTAATATAGCTGCCGTCACCTGTAAGAACCGGCTTTATTCCGGATTTCTTCAGTTCGTCCGCAAGTTCCTCAATGGCCAGCGCCCTGTCGGGGCAGAGTCTGGTCACTGTACCGTCCCTGATATCGAAAAGAGCGTTGTATACCTGGCTGCGCCTTGCGTCCTGGACTGTGCAGACAGTGCAGGTCTTGTCTTTAAATAGATACGCCATCGCCTCGGCAGTGGATATTCCTATGCACTTCTTTTCGGCTGCCCATGAAAGGCCTTTCACCGTTGCGACGCCTATCCTTATGCCCGTAAACGAGCCCGGCCCGTAAGCGCACGCAATAAGGTCAAGGTCTGCGACTTTGATGCCGTTTCTCTCAAGCATCTCCGCCGCCATCGGAAGCAGCGTCTCGGAGTGGGTAACTCCGCTCTGCTGGAAGATCTCGTCCGCTATTGCCCCGTCTTTTAAAAGGGCAACGGAAGCCGCTTTGCCGGAAGACTCAAATGCAAGTATCAGCATATTGATATCCTCCTTGTATTGTCGCCTGTTTTCTCGATTTTTACGATTCTCTCATCGCCGAAAAACGCGTCGGACACGTTTTCGCTCCACTCTACCGCGCAGATTGCGCCGCGCGCTATGTAGTCCTCCCAGCCTATGTCGAACAGCTCGTCCGCCGAGCTCAGGCGGTACATGTCAAAATGGATAAGTTCGGGATTTCCCGGATACTCGTTAACTATAGTAAAGGTGGGACTTGATACTCTGCAATCAATTCCCAGCCCTCTTGCCATTCCGCGCACGAAAGCCGTTTTTCCGGCGCCGAGGTCTCCGTACATCGCCACAACGCTGCCCGGTTCAAGAGTTCCGGCGAACTTTGCGCCTATTTCCTCGGTATCTTCTTCGCACGTACTCAGATACACTTTTTCATCGGATATTTCACACATTTTTAACATTATAACACCGCCGGGCGCGTTGCGTAAATATTAAGTTTGTGATAAGATTCAAAGCATGCTTAAGAAGATAAAACCCTATGTTGTAGATTTTGTTTCGCGTGCGGACATGTTTCTTTTCACCGTCTGCACCGTATGCGCCATATTCGGCACATTCATGATCTACAGGGCGGCGAATATCATGTACGGTAACGACTGGCTTCCGTCCGCCCCTTCAAAATACGTTCTTGTCCAGGTGTTCTCAATGTTCCTGGGCTGGGGTTTTTTTGTTCTGATGACAATTATCGACGCGGACCTTCTCGGCCAGCAGTGGAGAATCCTCTGTGTAATAAACGTTCTGCTTCTTGTAGCTCTTGTTATACTCGGCGAGGATGACGGCACAGGAAACAAATCCTGGATAAGATTCGCGGGCATAGGCGTTCAGCCTTCCGAGGTTATCAAGACAATTTACATCATCGTCGCTGCCAAGCAGATAACCTATCTCAAGGAATACCGTGACATAAACTCCTTCTGGTCGGTAGTTCAGATGGTCGGTCATTTCGGTCTGGTCTTCGTTGCCATCGTCGGAGTTTCTTCCGACCTCGGTTCGGCATCTATTCTTCTTTTCATATTCCTCGCCATGTTCTTCTGCGCGGGTGCGAAACTGTACTGGTTTGCCCTGGGCGGCGCCGCCGTTGCCGCCGTAATTCCGGTCATGTGGACCTATTTCCTGAAAGACTATCAGAAGAAGAGACTTCTCAGCCCGTACGACCCGTCGATCGACCCCGACAACTGGGGAATCTCGTGGCAGACTACTCAGTCAAAACTGTCTCTTCAGTCCGGACGTCTCACGGGCATTGAAGAGGGAATGCGCAGAACGGTTTTCACCGGAAAGCATACCGACTTCATTTTCTCCACGACGGGCGAAACTCTCGGAATGGTCGGATGTCTTGCAGTCATGCTGCTTCTTACAATAATAATAGTCCACTGTTTCCGCGTAGGAATAAACAGCGGCAGAACCTACGATATGCTCATATGCGTCGGGGTTACAGCGGCCATAGCCTCTCAGACCTTCATCAATATCGGAATGTGTACGGGCATTACACCCGTTATAGGAATCACGCTTCCGTTCTTCTCGTACGGAGGCTCGTCGATGGTTACGATGTATGCCTCGGTCGGACTGGTTTCGGGGGTAAAATACAAGCCCAAACCAATGCATGCCGCGCTGTACTGAGCGGCGTTAAATCCAAAAACATACGGTCAATTATCACTTCTGTTTGTTGTGAATAATTGACCGTTTTTTTATTTCTTGTCTTTATTTTTTCTCAGCTTGAGTATTAGCAGCATTACCAGCGCTCCGGTTGCCGCTCCGGCAAGATCCAGCCATATGTCCTTAACTTCCGCGCTTCTGCCGGGCGAGAAGTACTGCAGCGTCTCGTCAACAAACGCCGTGAACAGACCGTGTGCCGCCGCCATGGGATATGAGCCGAAATATGCCAGCAGTTCGGCGCCCAGCAGGGCATACTCCATGAAATGGGCAAGCTTTCTGACGAAATGCTCCGATACGTTTCCCTGACCGAAGAAGAACTCCAGAAAACGCACGACGAATCCGCTTTCGTCGGCCGACCTGTTGCTGTCGAAAAGGGAATTGCCCCAAATGAACACCAGCGTCAGCACTATAAGAACTGTCAGTACTTTTCTCTTATTCTTCATAGTCCACCAGTATCCATGACGTGTTGTCCGGCAGGTAATTCAAAACCACCGGAACGAATCTGTCCTTGTAGTTGCCGACCGTGATGCCCGGCTTTATATCCTCCACATTGAAGGTATAGGCGTACATGTCCGTATCGTAATACACTCTGTCAAATATCTTGAGGAAGAATCTTCCATCCTGCCCGGACTTGGTGTTTGCCCTGACGAGCGCCACCGGGTCGTTAACGTATATGGACAGGAATTTGTTCTTTCCCCTTTCCTCGAGCTGCTGCGCGACATTCACCGCAAAGCCGCAGACCGCACCGACAGCCGTGGGCGTGGTGGACATCTGCCTCGTGTAGCTTACGATAATCGCGTTTTCATCGGACTCGTTCTCTATGACCGGATGAAGTACATTGTCAAGCGCTACCTCGTCAAATCCCATATCCCAGAGTTCACGCACGAGCTGTACGGTATAGTCTCTGACCGTCTGATTGTACGGGTCGAGATAGTTGCCGTTCTCGTCGTAAAGCCCGCCGCCGTACTGGTCACGGAGAATCACGTTAGAGGCATGGGTTGCAAGAACATCGTCGCGGCATACCGAGATTTTTGCGACGAGATATATGTTCCTGTCCTTGCACATGTCAACTATCTTCTGGAGATTTGCCGTCGACTCCTGCGAGTTCATGTTCAGGGCATAGGAATACGCGACCTCCGACTCGGAATACCACTGCATGTATCCGTTCGGTGTCTTTACCTCGAGCATCAGCGAGTTGCCGGTCGAAAGTCTGTTGGCATACTCCTCAACCTTGTCGTAATTGATGTCTCCGTACGATACGAAAATGCCCCTGACGGGTCTCACGTCTGCTCCGGCGGTAGCCTCGATCAGCGTATAATCCGCGGAGTCGAACTGAATCTGGGCATTCGTAGTCTCCGGCACATAGTCCGGGTCACCCGTGTCCACCGCCTTGCCTGAAGTCGAGGAAATAACTGTGTCGCCGCCGAATATCGGAAGCTCGACCTTGACGCCGTTCTCGCTTATGGTCGCGTATTTCTGCGTAGAATAGAACAGAACTACGACCATCGTAACGAGAAACAGAATTATTACGACAGGAATAATCGCGTAATTCTTCTTTTTCCTCTCGCCTTTATAGAATTCGGGCTGTTCTCTTGCCATTACTCTATTTTGTCAATCCTTCTCTGATGTCTCTCCTCGCCGGAGAATTCCGTACTGAGAAATGTATCCACTATATCAAGCGCCTCGTCTCCGGACTGCATCTTTGCGCCGAGTGCCAGCACGTTAGCGTCGTTGTGAAGTCTTGTGAGCTCCGCGCCCTGAACATTGTGGCAGAGCGCACATCTTATTCCTTCGACCTTGTTTGCGACAATGCTTACGCCTATACCGGTCGTGCATACAATGATGCCCTTTTCGCACTCGCCCGACGCCACCGCCTCCGCGGCCGGTCTGGCATAGTCCGGATAGTCGCAGCTTTCTTTGGAGAAGCATCCGAAATCCTTTACCTCAAAGCCTTTGCTTTCCAGATACTCCTTGATTGTAATCTTCAGTTCATATCCGCCGTGGTCCGAAGCAATTGAAATCATATTAGTTCTCCTTATACGTTGAATCTGAACAGGGTTACGTCCCCGTCATGCATCACATAATCCTTGCCTTCGGATTTTACAAGACCCTTTTCCTTGGCTGCGGTCATGCTTCCGCAGTTTCTGAGATCATCAAAAGCAACTATCTCGGCTCTAATAAATCCCCGCTCAAAGTCCGTATGTATTTTGCCGGCCGCCTGCGGCGCCTTGGTGCCGCGGCTGATTGTCCACGCGCGGCATTCGTCCTCTCCGCAGGTAAGGAAGGATATGAGTCCGAGCAGGTCGTACGATGTCTTTATCATACGGTCAAGACCGGACTCGCTCAGTCCCATTTCCTCAAGGAACATTAGCTTGTCCTCTTCACTGAGCTCGGCCATTTCCTCTTCTATCTTTGCGCAAATAGGAAGCACTTTTGCCCCCTCCTCATCCGCAATAGCCTTTACGGTTGCGTAGTATGCGTTGGTCTCGAAATCGGCGATACCGTCCTCGTCCATATTGGCCGCATAGATGACGGGCTTTACCGTAAGCAGGTCCGATGTGGCAATGATCTCGCTTTCGGACTCGTCGCATTCGAAAGTCCTGGCGCTTTTGCCTTCATTGAGGTGGTCGCGGAGTCTTCTGAACACATCCGCTTCCTTCAGGAATTTCTTGTCTCCGCTCTTGCCGGCCTTTTCGGCCTTTTCGATGCGGCGCTCGACCATTTCAAGGTCAGCGAGTATGAGCTCCATGTCAATAATCTCTATATCCCTCTTCGGGTCCGTGGAGCCCTCGACATGGATAATGTTGTCGTTGTCAAAGCATCTTACAACATGAACGATTGCATCGGTGTTTCGGATATCTCCCAGGAACTTGTTGCCGAGTCCCTCGCCCTTGCTCGCACCCTTTACAAGTCCGGCGATATCCACGAACTCAATCACGGCACGTGTTTTTTTCTTAGGATTGTACTGCTCGGCCAGCCAGTCGAGCCTTTCATCTGGCACCGTTACCATGCCGACGTTCGGCTCAATCGTGCAGAACGGGAAATTCGCGCTCTGAGCCCCGGCGTTTGTAATTGCGTTGAACAGTGTGGATTTGCCCACGTTGGGCAGTCCGATAATTCCAAGTTTCATATTATTCAAAACCCCTCAAATAAATTCATCTGTGCCGAATCCGGCATATCTCTCAGCGCCCCGAGTTCCCTCAGCGCCGTAATGCTGTTCTGCGATACTTTGGGACACGCACGGCTCAGATCATCAACCGACATGAAACTGTGCTGTGCATCCCTTGCGGCGACAATGTCTTCCGCAGCGGCCTCGCCGAGGCCCGCCACCGTAACGAACGGCGGCCGGAGCTTCCCGTCGGGCGTGACAAGGAATTTCGTCGAATCCGATTCATACAGGTCCATCGGCGCGAAATCGAAGCCCCTGAGATAAAACTCGTATACAACCTCCAGCGTTGTTACAAGATCCAGTTCGTTCGCGGTCGGCTTCGGCTTGTTTTTAAGCTCCGAAATCTTTTTCCTGACGCTGTCCGCGCCGCAGGTCATCATCGCGGCATCAAATCCGCCCTTCTGCGAACGCCTGTAGAAATACGCGCTGTAGAAGGCAAGCGGTTCGTGCACTTTGAACCAGGCTATTCTGAAAGCCATCATGACATACGCGACGGCATGCGCCTTCGGGAAGAGATATGCTATCTTGCGGCAGGACTCTATCCACCAGTCCGGCACGCCGAGCTTCCTCATCTGTTCTTCGGCGTCGTCGGGGAAGGAGCCCGAGGTCTTCACCTTGCCTTTTCTTACGGCCTCCATCGTCTTGAAGGCCAGTGCCGAGTTCATGCCCTTGCTTATAAGGGTAATCATTATATCGTCGCGGCAGCCTACCGTTTCCTTGACGTCCGCGATCTTCTCGGTAACGAGGTCGTGTATATTGCCCGCCCAGACGTCCGTTCCGTGCGAGAATCCCGAGAGTCGCACAAGTATATCAAAGGTCTCCGGCTTGGTATCGACAAGCATCTGCCTTGTAAAGCCCGTGCCGAATTCCGGTACCGCAAGAGTTCCTGTTTTTCCTATTATCGGGTCGTCATCCGTAATTCCCAGTGCCTTGGGAGACGTGAAGATCGACATCGTCTCTTCGTCCGAAAGCGAAATGCTCTTGGCGTCGACTCCGGTCATATCCTCCATCATGCGAATCATGGTCGGGTCATCATGGCCGAGCTCGTCGAGCTTGAGCAGATTGTCCTCCATGCAGTGATACTCGAAATGGGTGGTGATAATACCCTTCGAAGCATCGTCTGCGGGGTGCTGGACGGGGCAGAAATCGGTAACGTCCATTTCCTGCGGAATGATAACCAGTCCTCCCGGATGCTGGCCGGTAGTCCTCTTGATACCGACAAGTCCCGCCGCGAGTCTGTTCTCCTCCGCCTTTGAAGCGGTCAGTTCGTGCTCGGCGAGATACTTCTTGACATATCCGTACGCCGTCTGTTCTCCAAGGGTGCCTATGGTGCCCGCGCGGAATACGTGGTCGGAGCCGAACAGCGTTTCCGTGTACTTATGGGCGCTGGCCTGATACTCTCCCGAGAAATTCAGGTCTATATCCGGCGTCTTTTCGTTTCCGGGGAAGCCCAGGAAGGTCTCAAACGGAATGTCGAAGCCGTCGCGTCTCATTTCCTCCCCGCACTTCGGGCACTTCTTTTCCGGCATATCCGCTCCGCAGCCGTATGAACCGTCCGTAACAAATTCGCTGTGACAGCATTTCGGGCACACATAGTGCGGCGGCAGCGCGTTAACCTCCGTAATGCCGGCCATATATGCTACCAGCGAAGAACCGACCGATCCCCGGCTGCCCACAAGATAACCGTGCTCCATAGAGTTCTGCACGAGTTTCTGGGCCGACATGTAAATAACATCGTAGTTGTGGTCGAGTATGGTCTTGAGTTCCGTATTGACTCTGTCCTCGACGATGTCCGGCGGGTTTTCGCCGTAGATTCTGTGCATCTTTTCCAGAACCAGGTCCGTCAGCTGCTGCGCGGAATTTTCTATCGTCGGCGGGAACAGTCCCTTCGGCAGGAGCTGTATCTTTTCTATCCGGTCGGCGATTTCATTGGTGGCATCCACCACGACCTCTTTTGCCGCGTCCTCGCCGAGATAGGAGAACTCTTCGAGCATTTCATCCGTGGTTCTGAAATATATCGGGCATTCCCTGTCCGCATCGGAAAACTGCTTTGCCGACTGGAGAATTTTCCTGTACTGCTCGTCCTCGGGGTCGAGGAAGTGAACGTCGCAGGTCGCCACAACCGGCTTGCCCAGCTTCTTTCCGAGATTGTATATTCTGCGGTTGTATTCCTGAAGGACGCTCTCGTCCTTCACTCTGCCGTCGCGGACAAGAAATCCGTTGTTGGCCACGGGCTGAATCTCGAGATAATCGTAATATGATGCTATCCTTTGAGTCTCGGCATCGCTCTCGCCGGACAGCACGGCTTCGTACAGTTCACCCATGCCGCAGGCCGAGCCGACGAAAAGCCCCTCCCTGTATTTGTTGAGCAGGCTCTTGGGCACGAGCGGGAAGCGGTGGAAATACTTCAGGTATGACTGGGATATTATCTCGTAGAGGTTCTTAAGTCCGGTCTTGTTTTGAACAAGCAGAACCATATGATAGCTTTTTTCGGCCTGGGGGCGTGCGAGCCGTCTGCAGATTCCGCCTATGTCGTCTATGGTTTCGGCACCCCGTGATTTGAGTATGTCGATGAATCTGTCCATAATGCGCCACACGACCGCGGCATCGTCGGAAGCCCTGTGATGATTGAATTTGGGCAGCTGCAGATAGTCCGACACGGAGTCCAGCTTGAACTTTCTGAGTTCGGGCAGCAGAGCCTTGGACATGGCAAGCGTGTCGAGAACCACCGGTGAAAACAGAATGCCGTGTCTTGTACACGCCGCATTCACGAAATTCATGTCGAAATGCGCGTTATGCGCAACTACCGGCCTGTCTCCGCAGAATTCGACGAACTTCCTTACCGCAGTCTCTTCGTCGGGCGCGTCTTTGACCATGGCGTCGGTGATTCCGGTAAGCTGGGTTATCTCTCCCGGTATATGCATGCCGGGACTGACGAATGTGTTGAAGCTTTCCTTTATCTCGCCGCCTTTGAAAATGCAGGCGCCTATTTCGATTATCCTGTCGTCCGCGGAGTTGAGACCTGTCGTCTCGGTATCGAAGGCAACGTACTCGGTATCCACCGGAAGCTGGCTTTTTCCCTCCACGGCAACCGAGCCGTCAATGTCGTTAACAAAGTAGCATTCGATTCCGTAGATGATTTTAATATCCAGCTTTTTCGAGGCCTTCCACATGTCCGGAAACGCCTGTGCATTGCCGTGGTCGGTTACCGCGATTGCCGGCATGCCCCAGTAGCTGGCTCTTTTTACTATCTCGGCCGGGTCGGTCAGCGCATCAAGGGTGGAGAATCTCGTGTGCATATGAAGCTCCACTCTCTTCTTTTCCGCGGTGTCGCTGCGTATCGTCTTCTTCGTTTTGACAATTCCGGACGGCTCAAGCGCAATATCTCCGTCGTACTTGGAATATACGGTCTCCCCGTATACCACCAGGTGATCGCCGATTTGAATGTTGTTTATGATAGCCTTGTTTTCGTCGTTTCTTAAGAATCTGGTGACTCTGACCGAGTTGGTGCGGTCCGTCATGTCGAAGCACAGCACCGCGCTTCCCCTCTTCTGAAGTTCTCTCGACGTGACGGCGAACACGTCGCCTTCTATCGCGCATCTGCCGGTCTCCAGCACAACGTCCTTCATCGGAATAATTCTGCTTCTGCCGCGCTTTCCGTAAAGGACTTTGCCCTCTTCCTTATTCTTCGGATTCTCCGTCTCGGTCTTTTTGACTTCGGCGGCGGGGTACGAATCCCAGACCTTGACCCGGTCCAGTCCGTAGTAGGAGGCTATGCCCTTTTCGATGTTGTTTATCAGCGCATATGAAACGGGAGACGGGAAACGGATTTTAATATCCATGGTTCTCGCCTCTTCATTTACGGTTACTTCCAGTACATCGGCTTTATCGAGTCCCTCTGCGTACATTTCGCAGAACGGGAACATTTTTATAAGGTCACCCTTCAATCAGTTCCATGAGCTTGTCGAGCAGCATTTCATAGGGATAGGTCCCGACAATCTCGCCTTTTTTAAATATTAATCCCTTGCCGACACCGCCCGCTATGCCGAAATCAGCCTCTCTGGCTTCTCCGGGGCCGTTCACTACGCAGCCCATGACAGCAACGGTGATGTCTTTGTCTATTTTGGAAACTCTCTTTTCGACTTCAGTCGCCAGAGAGATGAGGTCAATTTCAGTTCTTCCGCAGGTCGGGCACGAAACGAATTTCACGCCGCCGAGTCTCAGTCCCGCCGCCTTCAGAATGGCCACTCCGGCCGTCACTTCCTTGACGGGGTCCGCTGTAAGCGACACCCTGATGGTGTTTCCTATGCCCTCGCTAAGGAGCGTTCCGATACCTACAGCGGACTGAATCGTGCCGTTGTATTCGGTCCCGGTCTCCGTTACGCCGAGATGCAGAGGATAGTCGAAAGTGTCCGCCGCCAGTCTGTAGCACGCTATCGTCAGCGGAACATTGGATGTCTTGAGCGAAAGGCAGATGTCTCCGAAGCCGTACTTTTCAAGCATGGCTATATGGTCCGCCGCGCTCTCTATCATGGCCTCCGGGCATGGATGTCCGTATTTTTCAATAAGTCTTTTTTCGAGCGATCCAGCATTGACGCCTATTCTGATGGGTATGTTCTTTTCCAGGCACTTTTCGGCGACCGCCCTGACCCTTTCCTCGTCGCCTATGTTTCCGGGATTGATACGTATCTTGTCAATTCCGCGTTCGGCAACCATAAGCGCAAGTCTGTAGTCAAAATGGATATCCGCGACAAGCGGCATATCCGTTCCTTCCCTTATCTTTTCCACCGCAAGCGCGGATTTCTCGTCGGGAATTGCTATTCTCACGATATCGCATCCCGCTGCCCGGAACGCCTTTATCTGGGCCAGCGTCGAGTCGACATCCCAGGTCTTCGTGTTGCACATGGACTGCACCGACACCGGTGCGCCGCCGCCTATTTCAACACCGCCGACCTTTATTTTTCTGGTATTGTCTCTTTTATCCATAATACGCATTCCTCACTTCAGGACTTTGCCGCAAAAACAAGATTGATAATGTCATGAAACATTATGTACGCCATAAGTGCCAGAAGCAGTACCATGCCGGCCATGTGCACATAGTTCTCATACTTGGGGTTGAGCTTCTTACCGCTTATTTTCTCTATCAGCGCGGTTACGAGCAGGAAAAACACCCTGCCTCCGTCAAGCGCCGGGATAGGCAGCATGTTCATTATGGCGAGGTTCAGCGCCACGAATGCGCCGAAATACGCCAGATTGGAAAACGCGTCGAGAACACCGTCCGACTCCGTCGCCATATCCGTCATCACGTTCACGATTCCGACGGGGCCCGTGAGGTCGTTGATTCCCGCCTCGCCGCGGACCAGCATGCCGAGCGATTCCCAGACCAGCTTGCACAAATCGGTCGTCAGATTCCAGCTGTGGGCGACTATCCTTCCGAAAGGAGCGCCTCCGGCATTCCATACAGAAACAAGAATCAGAATAATAAGAAAGCCGAGGATGAAATTGTTGGCCGAACCCGCAACGAGCACCAGGAATCTTTTCCATACGCTCTGGTTCACGAACGCCCTCGGGTCATCCGAATCTCCGTCGTCCTCACCCATCGCGCAGTAGCCTCCGAACGGCACGGCGCGCCAGGAGTACAGCGTTTCGCCTTTCTGCCTTGACAAAATGGCCGGTCCCATTCCTATTGCGAACTCGTCGACTCGGATATTGCACCACTTGGCGACCGAGAAATGGCCGAGCTCGTGGACTATGATGAGAACGCCGAAAAACAGTATTGCAATTATTATGTATAAAATATTCAATTCGCGTATTTTGCCTTTACAAATTCCCTTGCGGCTGTATCTGCCGCAATGATTTCGTCAAGATCGTCCGTAACGACGCTCCCGATGTTTTCAACTGCCGCGAAGGCGGCATCAAAGATATCGTTGTAGCCTATCTCTTCTCGGAGGAACATATGTACCGCCACCTCGTTTGCCGCCGACATTATGCACGGCGCCGTTCCGCCTTTTCTCGCGCAGTCCATGGCGAGTTTAAGGCACGGGGTCTTTTCAAGGTCCGGAGCCTCAAAGCTCAGGTCCTTGAGCGAGAAGAAGTCCACATGCTCAAACATCGACGGGAGTCTTTCGGGATAGGTGAGCGCCAGCTGAATCGGCAGCCCCATATCCGGCACGCCCATCTGGGCTATGACGGTTCCGTCCACGAGCTCCACCATGGAGTGTATGACGCTCTGCGGATGGACTATGACCTCTATGTCGTCCGGAGTCACCTTGAAAAGGTGCATGGCTTCTATGAACTCGAGGCCCTTGTTCATCATCGTCGCGGAATCGACGGAAATCTTCTTTCCCATCGACCAGTTCGGGTGGGCAACCGCCTGGTCCGGAGTCACATCTTTAAGTTCGTCTCTTGACTTTCCGCGGAACGGTCCGCCGGAACCTGTCAGGAGTATTTTTTTAAGTTCGTTCTTTCCCCTGCCCATAAGGCACTGGAAAATCGCGGAATGCTCCGAATCAACCGGAATAATCTCCGCGCCCTTTTCTCCGGCACGCTTCATAACAAGGTCGCCGGCGCAGACCAGAGTCTCCTTGTTTGCGAGGGCAATCCTCTTATTTTCGTCTATGGCGGCGAGCGTCGGTCTTAGTCCCACCGAACCCGACACCGCCGTAACGACCGTGTCCGCCGAGAGTGCGGCTTCTATGAGTCCGTCCATGCCGGACACCACTTTAATATCCGTGTCTGCGACGCGTACGGCAAAGTCTCTTGCCGCTTCCTCGTCATAAACCGCCACAAGTCTGGGCTTTGCCTTCCTGGCCGCGGGCTCAAGCTTGTCAAGCTGTCTGTTCGCGCTAAGCGCGTCCACTCGCATGTCAAGATGCTCCGCGACCGCAAGCGTCTGGGTTCCTATCGAACCTGTGCAGCCCAAAATAGAAATGCTCATGTTAATTCCTCACGAGAAGATTGATTTCCGGGAGATATATGCTGTTCTCCCACTGTTCCATCCTGTCGAGCGCTTCCTTCTTGGTTACCTTCAGATTGTCTTCCTCTCTGAATCCCTCTTCCTTGGAGTAGTACCAGATCAGGTCGTCGGAGTCACCGTCCCTGGCGGTATACACCGCCTCTTCAAACACGGTCCTGTCTCCCCTTACGCTGTAAATGCTGTACGAGGAGTTGTATGCCCCGCTTGAGCCGGGGTTGTATATGCGGCCGTCGTCAAGAAGGTAAACCCGGCTTCTGGGATATGCCTCAATAAGCTTTATGCTTTCCGAGCCCGAACTTGTGTAAATGGCGAGAACCAGGTTCTCGGCATCTTCGTTGTCGCCGCTCGTGGCAATAATCAGTTCCGGCGTGCCGTTCCTGTCAAGGTCCCGAAACGCATAGCCCGCGTTGCCGTTGACGGTGATCATGGAACTCACGCCGTGTTCGGCCGCTGCGGATTCGTCCCTGATTCCGTCAGCGAGAGCCGAGGCGTACTTGTTTATTATGTCGGCATACATGGTCTCGAAGTCCCCGACATTGATAAATGCGCTGTCAGTCGTCACCGATCTGCCGTTGCCGACAAAACTTGCCTGAACGCTCCAGCCGTTGAAACTCTCCGGAACTTTCCTCAGCGCAATCGTGTCATCGGGCAGTTCCTCCAGTTCCAGCGGGGGATTGAGCGCCATCGTCTCGTCGACCGAGTGTGCCGTACCGACCGGATCGGTAAATCTCCAGCTTATGCTTTCGCTGTTTGTGGCGTGCGCGATAAACCAGGTGTAGCCGTCCGGTTTGAGCACCTCGTCCGACGGGTTTTTCGTCACTATAACATCCGTCTCCGGATCGGGGGCGGGAGTGGGTTCTGTCCCGGTAGCGGGAACGGGCTGCTGTACGGGTCCGGGGGAAGGTTCCGCCCCGACGTACGGTGTGGGTGTCACGGCCGGAACGGGTTCGGCCGGTATTTCCTCAGTCTTTTTCCCGCAGGCGCACAGCAGCAGGCACAATACTGCCGCTGCGGCCAAGCACCTGGATTTTTTCAATTCTTCAGCCCTTTTCTGTACTTGATAATTGCCGTTATGGCGGACGCGAGCACTATGTTCACTATAAGCTCAATAAGGAAATTGATTCCCGTAAGTCCGACAATAACGAATGTTACGATGTTCTGTCCGCCCGCCCATGTCTGGAGCGTGCTCATGAAGAACAGCACCATGCCGAGTATGAACAGTCCGGTATTGACTACCGGGCAGGCAATGCCGGCCAGCAGCACGCCGAGCTTCATGTTCTTTTTCTCAAGAGCCTTGTAGATAAGCCCTGATACGAAGCCCGCCGCAGCGCCCTTGCCGAGGCAGATCACAATAAGCGCAACCGGATTGACGGAAAGCAGGAAATTGACCGTACCGCCGTCCCAGCCGAACAGGCCGGTAATGAGTACGACGAGTCCGAATATAAAGCCCAGAAAGGCACCTGTTCCCGCGCCGTAGATGGATGCGCCGATGATAATCGGTGCAAGCGCCAGGGTAATGCTGAAAGGTCCGAATTTGACAAAAGTGCAGATAACCGTCAGTACAACGATTATGGCTGCGAGCAGCGAAAGTTCCGCAAGTCTTTTGGAATCGGTTTTCTTAGATCCTGTCTTTTTCAACTGTTTTTAACTCCTCCGTAGCGTCTGTCGCGGCTTTTGAAAACCTCAATTGCCTTGTCGAGTTCGTCCGTTGAGAAATCCGGCCACAGAACATCCGTGAAATAGAATTCGCTGTACGCGCACTGCCAGAGCAGGAAATTGGATATGCGCTGTTCTCCGCCCGGCCGAATAAGAAGGTCGGGATCGGGAATACCCGCGCTGTACAGATAGCCGGAAAAGCCGTTCTCGTCAATGTCGTTGCTGCGTCCGTTTGCGACTTCCTCCGCATACTTCTTCGCGGCGGCGACTATTTCCGCACGTCCTCCGTAGTTGAGGCATATATTGGCCTGAAAGCCTTCATATCGTCCTGAAATCTCGTTAGTCTGACGTATCTCTTCCTGAAGCGATTCGCTCAGCTGCGATACGTCTCCGAGAATCTTCAGCTTGATTTTGTCCTTCTCCATGGTTTCGATGGCCTCATGCAGATATTTGTCGAGAAGCTGCATGATTTTCTTCACTTCATCCTCGGGTCTGGACCAGTTTTCCGTGGAGAACGCGTATACCGTCAGATACTCCACACCTATATCCTTGCAGTATGTGGCTATCTTGCGGAACTGCTCCGAGCCCGCGGCGTGACCCGCGGTGCGGGGAAGCCCGCGTTTTTTAGCCCATCTTCCGTTGCCATCCATTATGATGGCTATATGACGCGGTACGTTAGCCATATCAGAAATCAGTGAGCTCCTTCTCTTTCTTGGCGAGAATGCCGTCAATGATCTTGGTGTAATCGTCGGTCAGTTTCTGGATATCCTTCTCAACCGCCTTGAGATCGTCTTCTGTAATAACAGATGCGTTCTTGTCCTTCTTGAACTTCTCCATCGCGTCACGGCGGATGTTGCGTATCGCGACCTTGCACTCCTCGCCGTACTTCTTGGTCTGCTTTACGAGTTCGTTACGGCGCTCTTCGGTAAGCGGCGGGAAAACGAGTCTCAGCATCTTGCCGTCGTTCTGGGGGTTGATTCCGAGCTCGGATACAAGTATCGCCTTCTCAATGTCCTTGAGTATGCTTCCGTCCCAGGGCTGGATAACGAGTGATCTCGGATCCGGAGTAGCGATGGATGCCACCTGGTTTATCGGAGTGGGTGTGCCGTAGTAGTCGACCTGAATCTGGTCAAGCACGGATGCATTTGCTCTGCCTGCACGGATTGTTGCAAACTGTGTTTCAAGCGCATCGCACGCTTTTTTCATTTTTCCTTCGAATTCTGCGTATTCGCTCATTTTTTGTCCTCCAATTGTATTTTTATTATTTTCTTTTATCAGTTAACGTACACAAGGGTTCCGACGTTCTCGCCGTTGATGGCCCTGCCTATGTTTTCGGGTTCGGCAACGCCGAAGACCATCGCGGAAATCCCGTTTTCTATCGCCAGAAGAGTTGCGCTCATGTCCATAACCCCGAGTTTCTTCTCTAAAACCTCGTCGAAGCTTATCCTGTCGTATTTTACGGCTTCGGGATCAATCTTGGGATCCGACGAATAAACCCCGTCGACATTCTTGGCCAGAAGAATGGCATCGGCATGTATCTCGCACGCTCTGAGCGCCGCCCCGGTATCCGTGGACACATAGGGCATTCCCGTTCCTCCGGCGAAAAGCACTACATTGCCGTCCTCAAGATACTCGATGGCTTTAAGCTGGTCGTAACGCTCGCCCACGCCCTGTATCTCGAAGGCGGTCATAAGTTTTACCTTCGCTCCGACTTTCCTCATCACGTCGGCCACCGCCAGACAGTTCATGCATGTTGCGAGCATACCCATCTTGTCGGCGGATACTCTTTCTATCTTTCCCGCGCCGTCCTTGACGCCGCGCCAGAAATTGCCGCCGCCTATTACTATGCCGATCTCGGCACCGGCTTCAACGCACTTTTTCACTTCACGGCAGACATCGGTCACGAAGTCCATGTCAAAACCCGTGCCTTTTTCTCCGGAAAGCGCCTCTCCGCTGATTTTTATGATTACCCTCTTAAAACTCATATGTCGAGAACCCCCAGTATTATTATTCCTATTATTACAAGAGCAATTGATGCATAATGCTTGATTGACAGTTTCTCCTTCAGGAAAATCCGCCCCCATACGACCGACATCACGCAGTACGCGGATATCATCGGTGCCGAGAATCCTACATGCTCGGTATCCGAAAGGGCGTGTATGTAGAAGAACTGGCCGGCCGTTTCGCAAAGAGCTCCCGCATACTTCGGAATCTCTCTTGCGGGTACGAGTTTCTGCTTCTTCACTCCGAGGACATATATCGCGCATACAATTCCGGCCAGCAGGAATGTCAGCTCGTAGGCCACGTTTGCGCTGTCCTCGTTCATCTTTCGAAGCGCCATGCTGTCGGCAAACGTGCCGAGCGCGTCGATAAGGCAGTAGACAATCGGAATTGCAATCGCCATCGCGCTTTTCGCATAGCGGTAGTTTCCTTCGCTCTGCCTTGCGGCCCTCAGCTCCTCATCCTCACGGCTCTCGGTGATTCCTAGCGCCAGAACTCCGACGCATACCAGGACTATAGCGACGATGGACACCGCCGGGACATCCTCGGAAATACCGTATATGATAAGATACAGCAGCGCCACGACGGCACCTGACGAGTTGCATATCGGGGAAGATACTGAAAGCTCGATGTATCTCAGTCCGAAATATCCTATGGCCATCGACAGAATGTACATCAGCGAGACCGGCAGATATCCCAGGATGGTACGCATGGTTACGGCAACACCGCCCAGCGTCACCTGATACAGCGCGTGCAGTCCCATGACAGCGCCGACCGCCATTATCATCTTGAGATGAGAATAAGCGTCATCCCCTCCGACGCATCCTATTTTCGAAAATAAGTCAGATCCGCTCCAGCACAAAAGTGCCAGCAGCGAGAGCCAAAACCACATAGCTTTCTCCACGCATACTTAATCAAGATATTATATCATTATAGTAGATTTTGTTCAACAAAAAGCCGCCCCCAATCGGACTGAGCACTGCCCGAAAGCGCGGCGGCTGGTCATTTGGAATTGTATGCCGGGCACGGACAATCAGGCCGCGCAGTCGCAGAACCTGTATCCGAATTTCGTCCAGCTGTCCTTTACGGCTACATCGCCGAGAAACGCGTGCCCGTCTGTTATTTCCGGGCAGCCTTCGGTGTGAATGGTATTGCCGTCCATCACGAACTTTTCAAGTTTTAGTCCGTCGGTTACAACCGTATCGGAGTTGGTGTCGAAAAATATTCCCGAGTACTGGCTCTTGCCGTTCGTATAGTTGAACCAGATTCCGGGCTGGACATTGTAAAGATACTCGCAGAATCTGACCCCGTTCCCGCCGTCGTCAAGGCTGAGCCCTTCCATCAGAACTCCGGAAGCGAGGAGATTTCCTCCCTCGAAAACCGGCGTTACCCTGTAGAGCACATGGCGTCCCGTGCCTTTTTCTATATACCTTGCGGTTACAAGTTCGAATGTCGTCATGGCATCAGAGTTCATGTATCTCGTGCCTGAAATCAAATTGCGCTCGTTTGCGTTTTCGGCGCTGAGCATCCAGCCGACAAGGTGGGTTCTTGTCATAACCGACTGCTGGTCGACGCAGTCATAGAACACCTGTTTCCAGCCCGTCGGATGGATATCCCTTATGCTTTCCCTCTGCTCTCCCTTGGCGGGCATAGTCTCGCGGGAAAGGTTGTCCATAGCGGCCGTGCATCTTCCGAGCGAATCGAGCTTTCCGTAGTCCTCAAAAGAGCCCCGCTCTTTGGCGGAGGAAATTTCCTCATCCGTAAAATACGGGTTGCCTCCGTTCACGGTATATGACTTGACGCCGTAATACTCGGGCACTTCGGCCAAATCAAAGCATGGGGAATAGGCGCTTTGCGTCTGGCCCTGCTGGGGTTCGGCGACCTGAAATGTCGTACCGCCGCCGGGAGCATCCGTATTTGCTTCGTTCTGTCCGTTGCCGTTGGTCAGATAAAGGTAGGCCACTATCACGAGGATAATGGCCGCCACCCTTAATATTGTATTAATCCGAGGACGTGTAGTTTGGCGCTTCTTTTGTGATGTAGATGTCATGTGGATGTGATTCCTTAAGTCCCGCACCTGTTATTCTCACAAACTGTGAGTTCGTGCGAAGTTCCTCAATATTGTGGGCGCCGCAGTACCCCATACCGGAGCGAAGGCCGCCCATCATCTGGTAAATCGTATCGGAAACCGGTCCGCGGAACGGTACTCTTCCTTCAACACCTTCCGGTACGAGCTTCTTGTTGTTCTCCTGGAAATATCTGTCCTTGGAGCCGGACTGCATTGCGCCGAGAGAGCCCATGCCGCGGTAAACTTTGAACTGACGTCCCTGATACACTTCGGTATCGCCGGGCGCCTCTTCGCAGCCTGCAAGCATCGAACCCATCATAACGACCTTGCCGCCCGCCGCGATAGCCTTGACAATGTCTCCAGAGTACTTGATTCCGCCGTCGGCTATTATGGGCTTGCCTACCTTTTCGGCCACTTCCGCACATTCCATGATTGCCGTGAGCTGGGGAACGCCTATGCCCGCCACGACACGCGTCGTGCATATGGATCCCGGGCCTATGCCGACCTTCACGCAGTCTGCGCCCGCCTCAAAGAGTGCCCTTGTGGCCGCTGCCGTCGCGACATTTCCGGCGATAAGCTGCATGTCGGGATACTTTTCCTTCACGCGCTTGACGTTGTTCATGATATTTTCGCTGTGGCCGTGTGCGCTGTCAAGCACCAGCGCATCGACGCCGGCATCAATAAGCGCTCCGGCCCTGTCGAGAACATCCTTCGTCACGCCGATTGCGGCGGCGCACAGAAGTCTGCCCTTGCTGTCCTTCGCGGAATTGGGATACTTCATAACCTTCTCTATATCCTTGATGGTTATGAGTCCCTTTAAAACATTGTCTCCGTCCACAAGAGGAAGCTTTTCGATCCTGTGTTTCCACAGTATGTCCTTTGCCTCTTCAAGAGTAGTTCCGACCATACCCGTAATGAGATTGTCCTTTGTCATAATCTCGCCGATTTTTCTGCCCGGGTCGGTTTCGAACTTCATATCGCGGTTGGTGATAATGCCTATCAGCTTCCCGTCGTCGTCAACAATGGGGACGCCGGAAATACGGAACTTCGCACACAGCGCGTCCGCTTCGGCAAGCGTATTGTCCGCCTTGAGCGAAAACGGGTTCGTAATGACTCCGTTCTCGGAACGCTTAACCATATCCACCTGCTCCGCCTGAGCATCGATGGACATGTTCTTATGTATGACTCCAATGCCTCCCTCGCGGGCAAGCGCTATTGCCATACGGTACTCGGTTACCGTATCCATTGCCGCGCTCATAACGGGGATATTGAGACGCACACTGTTGGTCAGGTTCGTGCTCAGATCCACATCCGCCGGAAGTACATTGCTTTTTGCCGGTATTAAAAGAACGTCGTCGAAGGTTAATCCTTCGCCGACGATCTTGTTTTTAAAGTCTGGTGACTTGTTCATTACTTGAGCAGATTCATCAAGCCGCCGAGAAGGCTTGCTGCCGCTGCTGCATTATTATTTGAATTTGACTGGGGTTTCGACTGCGGTTTGGACTGGGGTTTTGCATTGCTTGCCGCCGCTGCGCCAATCAGGGCATTGAGCAGGGAAGCGGTTCCTGCATTTGTGTTGTGGCTGGATGTATTTCCGCCGAGTGCGCTGCCGAGTACGGAACCGAGAATGCTGGAAGTATTGGCACTGGAATTGTTGTTTCCGCCGAGTGCGCCGGAAATGACCGAGCCGAGTGCTGCTGCCATAAGAGCGTTGGACGCGCTGCTGTTGGAGCCGCCGCCGAGAAGTGAACCGAGAATGGAAGCAGTTGCGCTGGCATTTGAAGAATGGTTGGAAGTGGTCTGCTTTCCGAGAAGGTTCATGATGTAGGGAGCTGCCGCTGCAAGAATAAGAGCAACCTGTGCCTTGGAAAGACCGGTTTTCTTTGCGATTGCCTTTTCTGCCTTGTCTTCCTCATCGCCAAGAAGATGTCCGACTATTTTCTCGCCTTCTGCGAGGTCGACTTCTTCGGGATCTCTTTCAGCATGAGATGTTACGGCTTCATGGAAGCTCTCCGTTGTTTCGGCAGACTGTGCCTGTGCGTTTGCTGCATTGAGCAGTGTGGGAAGTGCAGCTGCAAGAACTCCGGCTGTGTTTCCTACGGAAACGCCTGTCTTGCCGGATACTTTGTTAATGTTGTTGTCGCTCAGAAGAGCAGCCATTAAAGTAGTAAGGTCCATTAATTTTCTCCATTTCTCAATATATAATAAGTATAGTTTTGCGCTTTAAAGTTATTATACGCTAATTTTATTCTCCGTCAAGTTAAGAATGATGGAACAAACTGTGAACAAACTGTTATTTATTTCCAATTGTTTCACACCGTTTTGCCCGGCATACGGGAGAAATGAACAATAGGTTAATAATAACTTATAAAGTCCTGTATTTTATTGAAATCATTGATAAACATTGCTATAATATATTCGCAAATTATGTTTATAGGAGGACATATCTGAAATGGCAGAAAAGAAACAGCATAAAATAGTCTCTGCTTCCACAGGTGAGGAAGTCACCGAAAAGAAAGCAGCCCCCAAAAAAGCTGCTCCCGTTGACGAAGCACCCGCAAAAGAAGCTCCGAAAAAGGAGATCAAGGCCGCTGATCCCGCTGACAACAGCAATCCCAAGACTCTGAGAATACTTGCTTGGGTATTCTGGGTAATGGCATTCGTATTTGAAGTTCTTGCTTTCCTCATTTTCTCCGGCAAGCTCGAAATCAACTTCACCAGCACAACAGTCGCCCTGATCGGTGCACTCGTACTTGACCTCGCAATGGTCATACTCGGTGCCCAGTTCTGGAAGAAAGCAAACCACATCGATCCCATTTCCGAAGCCAAGAAGGCAAAATTCTGGCTCTGGAACAACATGGGCGTCATCGTATGCTGCTTTGCATTCATTCCTTTCCTCATCCTTGCTCTCACAAACAAGGATGCTGATCCGAAGCTCAAGAAGATCGCTGTTATCGCAGCAGCCGCTGCTCTTCTTATCGGCGGTGCAGCCAGCTATGACTGGAATCCGGTTTCCGAAGAAGGCCTCGCAGTCGCACAGCAGACTCTTGCCGGCCAGACAGTTTACTGGACACAGTACGGCAAGAAGTACCACACCCATGAGGACTGCCAGCATCTCAACCGTTCCGACGTTCTGACAGCCGGCACAATTGATGAAGCTGTTGCAGCAGGCAGATCTTCCATGTGCAAGACCTGCGCATCCAGAGACAACATCGAAGTCGGTGATAACGGTGCTATCACAGCAGTCGCTCCCGTTGAACAGGCCGCGGAGGAACTGGCTCCGGCAGCCTAAGGAAAATGCATTTTCAGGGAACGGAAACAATCCTTCCCCCGCAAAAATAACATTTTCAGGATAAAACTTATGAGCCGTATGAATCAGCAACGATTCGTACGGCTCAGGTTTTTTATTGGTTCTTATTTTCCAGAAAACAGCGACGAAACAAGACTCAGCGCCTCAAGATCGCTCTCAGTGACCTTTATGTTTGTCTTCATGCTTCCGCCGTCGTCCGGGTATCTCACTTCAAGCTCTATCACAGTACCTTCCGTCACGCCTCTTCGTTTTACCGCGTCAATAAACGGCGCGAACTTCGGATGATTGGAATTGAACTGGTTCCATGCCTGTTTTGCTTTGAAAATTGCCGAAAAATCCATTAGAGCACCTCGTCAAGTTTATTTTTGAGATCGTCCCAGTTTTCATAAGGATGTATGTTGAAATAAGGATCTCCCGTCAGCATAGCCGACAGGGCGGATTCGGAGTTTCTGTAGAATATATGGACCTCCTTGCCGAGTTTTTCGGCATAGCACAGCTCGTAGCCCACTCCGAGCGACGGTACCGTACACTCGGCGATAACGAAATCACACTCAGCCATCCAGGCCATGTCCTGGTCATATATCAGTCTGTCGGAAGCGTTGTCCTCCGATTCGTACATCGACAGGTCCAGATCGCCCACATGTTCGGTAAGAACGTCGTGTTTGCGCTGTATGTATTTTATTATCTTTGCGTAGAGTTCGGCATCCGACCGTCCGCCGCGGATTGAGCCGGCAAAGTATACTTTGCTCATATTATCCTCCCGGTACTTTAAATCATGGTATTTGTCAGAGTGCCGATGCCCTCGATTTCGATGTCTATCACATCGCCGGGTTTGAGCCAGCTCTTTTCCTCTTTTTCAAGAAGCACTCCGCTGGGTGTTCCTGTAAATATCAGATCTCCCGGCTCAAGTCTGATATATTTAGACGCGTAGCTGACTATCTCGGCGCATGAGAAAATCATTTCCGATGTACTGCCGTCCTGGCGGAGTTCTCCGTTGACATAGCTCTTTATGTACTTGCCGAGGCTTATGTCGTATTCATCCTTTGTCACAATGCACGGTCCGCAGGGCCCGAAGCCCGGCATGGTTTTGCCGACGAGCCACTGCGAGCTTCTCAGCTGGGGATCCCTCACCGAGAAATCATTGCCGGCGGTATAGCCGAACACATAGTCAAGGGCTTCAGCCTCGGATACGTTCCAGGCCGTTTTGCCCATTACTATCACCAGTTCGGCCTCATAGTCATAGCTGTTTTCCCATGGGGGAAGCTCAATCTCGCTTCCCGACGGCGCCAGGGCATTTGCGAACTTTGAAAACAGGATAGGGCTCTGTGACGTCTTTAGGCTGACTTTATCCGCATGGGACCTGTAGTTTAGTCCGACGCACAGGAGTTTGTCGGGCTTGTTCAAAAGATTTGCATGCGGCACCTTGTCCGCATCGATTTCCTCGTTTGACAGCAGCGCCTCGCTTCCGGCTATGATATCATCCAGGCTTTCATCTCCGGCCACGGCGAACCACTTTCCGTCCTTCATCCCGGCACATACGGCTTTTTCACCAAGTTTAAAATTTGTATATTTCAATTTCGCTCCCCCTTTTGTGTATTTTGCTTATTTCTTCTGTATTATACCATTTGTTCACAATTTGTTGAAGATTTAATAGCAGCTCTGCTGTATAGACCGCGGGTACCGGAAATGAAAGGAGATTATTTATGGTGGTATCAATCGTACTGAGCTGTCTGAAGGTATTTTTCTGCAGAATAATGGATGTTACTCTCGGTTCGATGCGCACGGTCCTGGTAGTAAGAGAAAAAACGAAACTCGCCGCGCTTATCGGATTCTTTGAGGTTTTAATATGGTATATTGTCGTCCGTGACGCAATAAACTCCGACGGACCCGTTCTCGCCATCGCGGTAGCCTACGCCGCAGGATATGCGTGCGGCACATTTATAGGAGGCACTCTGGCCAAAAGACTTCTGGGAGGACACGTTACCGTGCATGTTGTAACGACAGGGCGCGATCCGGCCTTTGCCGAGTATCTTCAGAACGCGGGTTACGGCGTTACCGTTCTCGATGTAAACGAAAGCCGCTACGGCGGCGAGAAGAATCTTATCCTTGCCGACTTCGACAAAAAGCTTCTTCCGAATTTTGAAACACTCATCAGAAAACTTGATCCCGATGCGTTCATTATAGTCCAGGAAACAAAATCCCATCTCGGCGGACGATACAAACGGCCGGGAAAATAACAGCTCACAAACTTGAAATGCCGGAGCTTCCGAAAAGGAAGTTCCGGCATAATCTTTATAGGTTTTAAATCACAGGTCGTAGTAGAGTTCGAACTCCATCGGGTGGGGGAGTCTGGAAACTTTCTCGTCGGCCGCAAGATCTTTCTTGATAATGAGATTGATAAGTCTCTCGGGGAATACGCCGCCTTCGGTGAGGTAGTCGTGATCTTCTTCGAGAGCCTTTGCGGCTTCGCTGAGCGACCCGGGCAGTCCGCCGAGTTTCGCCTTTTCCTCTTCGGGCAGATCAAACAGATTGAAATCAAACGGTCCCCAGCCTTTGGCATGCGGGTCAATCTTATTCTTGATTCCGTCAAGACCTGCCATGAGAATTGCGGCAAACGCATAGTACGGATTGCATGTGGCATCCGGGTTTCTGAGCTCAAAGCGTTTATGCTTCGGGTCTTTGGCGTATGCCGGGATTCTGACGACGGCGCTGCGGTTTGCCATTGCATAGCCTATGGTAACCGGAGCTTCGAAGCCGGGAATAAGTCTCTTGTATGAGTTGGTTGACGGGTTTGTGATTGCGCAAAGCGATGCGGCATGGGTAAGAAGGCCTCCTATGAAGTACATGGCTGTCTCGCTAAGCTGTGCATAGCCGTTCTCGTCATAGAACACGGGCTTTCCGTCCTTCATAAGAAGCATATGTACGTGCATTCCGCTTCCTGCTTCGCCCTTGACGGGTTTCGGCATGAATGTCGCCGTCTTTCCGAAAGCAACAGCATCATTCTTGATAACATACTTGGCCGCCATCGTGGCATCTGCAAGAGCCGTCATTTCGCCGAGTTCGACCTCGACTTCAAGCTGTCCGCAGCCGCCGACTTCATGGTGATGATATTTCACCTTTACGCCCCAGTCTTCCATGTCAAGGCATACCTGTGAGCGGTAGTCGTTGTTGACGTCAAGAGGCAGAGTTGTGTGATATCCGGCATGATGAGCAACCTGGTATCCCAGATTGTTGTCGTCGCTTCCGTCATTCCATTCCGCCTGGCTGCAGTCTATGTTGTATCCGGAGTTGTCCGGCTTGTTCATATACTGTACGCCGTCAAATACATAAAACTCATATTCGGGGCCGACTATCATCTCATCGGCAACACCGGTGCTGCGCATGTATTCGGTTGCGCGCTTTGCGACATTGCGCGGATACTGGTCAAACGGATAGTTCTCCGGCTGGGCAATGACCATAACGTCACCGATCATGCTGAGTGTCGGGATTGAGCAGAACGGGTCAATTACCGCACTGTCAAGGTCCGGCACGAATACCATGTCCGAGTTTTCAACTGGGGCATAGCCGTAGTTAGAGCCGTCAAATCCGATACCGTATTTCATGGTGTCTTCGTTCAGGCGGCTGACGGGGATGCTCAGATGCTTCCAGCGTCCGTCGATGTCGGTCATTTTGAAATCCACTATCTGGACGTCGTTTTCCTCGCATAAATCAAATATATCTTTTAATGTTTTAGACATGCTTTTACTCCCTTCTGTCTTTAAGCAGTATCATTATAGGAAAAATCAGAGTTATTTGCAACGATATGCTGTTTACTTTTTCCGAAATATATGGTATAAACATCACTCAAACAGTTAATAAGGAGATTTTAATAATGAAATACGAATCACTGGTAAAAAAGCTTGCCTCCTCTTACGGGAAAGGCGATGCTTCCGCAATAAGCGATCATATTGCCGTACAGTTCAACATTTTCGGTGAAGGCGAAGGCGCCATGTATATGGAAATCGCCGACGGCAAGGTCAGCGTCCAGCCTTACGAATACTTTGACAGGGACGTCCTCGTGACATGCGACGCAAAGGCTTTCTCATCATTTGCCGACGGAAAGCTCAACCTCATCGAAGGCAACGAGACCGGCAAGCTCCGCCTCGAAGGCAACATGGACAAGGCTGCCATGGTCGCATCCGTAAAGCTTCCCGAAAAGAAAGCGGCAGCCCCCAAGAAGGCTCCTGCCAAGAAAGCCCCCGCAAAGAAGGCAGAACCGGCAAAAAAGAGCCCGGCAAAAGCCAAGAAATAATACTCGGCTTTTGTCTCAGCGGAAGACAAAAAGACAGACTTTGCGGCCTCAACCGGCCTTGCCGGTAATCCGGCCGCATCTTTTTTGGTACAGATAATATGAGCGTGTTTCTTCTCGGTCTGAATATCCGGAATATACAGCAGGCATGCCCGGTCCTTTACGGAACCGTGCTATGCATGCTGCGTCTTGCGCTGTATGTATTACACTGCCTGCTGATACTGTCTGTCATCCGCTTTAGAACAAAAATCCCGTCTTTTGTGTTCCGCAAGATTCTTCACACTCTGGCTTTTGTCAGTTCGGCGGTCATGATTATCCGCTCCGGCAGCTGTCTCTGCGCTGTTCTTGCATTCCTGGCGGTCAGCGTAATTCTCTACCCGTTTTTATCCGCGGTTGAATCCCGGCCGTGGTACGCCCGGCTTTTCGTAGAGAAGAAGCCCGGCGAGCTTAAAAAAAGCCTCTGCCTTTTCTTCGTTGTCATTGCAGCTGTCACAACCGCCGCCTGGGGTTTATTCGGTGCAAAGCATCTCGCCGTCGCCGCCATTCTCATGTGGGGCCCGGGCGATGCCGCCGCCGCGCTCGTCGGCATTCCTTTCGGAAAGCACAGAATAAGCTGGCCGGCCGCCGACAGCAGCAAATCATGGGAGGGTACACTCGCCATGTTTGCCGCCTCTTTTGTGTGCGGTTTTCTTGTTCTCAGGTTCTATGGTTCGCTCGGTACACTCAAAAGCCTGATATGCGCTCTCGTCTCTTCGCTGGCCGGTGCATTTGTCGAGCTCGTATCAAAGGGCGGAAACGACACTTTCACCGTGCCTCCCGCGATTCTGGCATCGCTTCTTATCCTCACATCCGTTTTCTGACAGCAGGGTAATAAATTTTGGAATATAGAACTGCAGCATCCCGCTTCATACAGTGGAACGCCGCAGTTTTTCATATTATTTGGATGGAAATGCGCTCGAAACTTGAGCCTGGTAGGTATATATGTCCATGTCCCTGTTCGGCCAGAACCGCCATACCGTAGCGCAGTCGTCTGATGTGGTATACGACCGCAGGCCGACCATCTTGACTCCGAACCGGTAGCAGCCCTCGTGGATACGGTCGACGATATATCCCGTCGTATCCCCGTACGGATAGGCAAGAACATACGGGATGTTCCCCGTCAGCCTGGTAATTTCAAGTTTCGACTGCTCAAGCTCATATTCCTGCTGCGTCTTGTCAACGGAATCCAGATACGGATGATTCATCGTATGGGATTCTATCTGAAAGTGCTCGTTTTTGCTCAGCTCCACAACCTGGTCCTGGGTAAGGTATCTTGACACGTTGTATATGGGATGGACAAAGTAGAAAATGGTCGCCTTCATGTCGTACTCTTCCATAATGGGACGCACATATTCGTAGTTGCCCACATATCCGTCATCGAACGTCAGGATAATAGGCTTTTCTATCTGATCCACATGTTCAAGCTCGTCGAAGAAAATCGTGGTATACCCGTTTTCATGGAGCCATTTCATCTGCTCTTTGAAATTGCTCAGTTTCACCGTATCTCCGTCCCCGCCGTATTCATCCGGCTGGACTTCGTGATACATCATGACCGGGACATTGTAGCCTTCCGGGTAGGTCCAGTCGCCTGACGAGTAGTTGCAGTACAGATGGTCGAACTCCTCATCGTAAAGCGTACCCATATGATTGTCCCGGCACCATGTGTCTATATCCGTGTACTTTCCGTCACCGGGCGCGCTTCTGCCCGATGCGCTTTCAAGCTCGGCGCTTATGACGCACTGAGCTCCGTCTATCATGAAAGAGCCCGATGCAAGTTCCGTGCCTTCCACCGTGACTGCGCCTCCCTTTTCATAAATAGGTTCCGGCGTTGGGGTCGGAGTCGGTTCGGGAGTCGGCTCCGGCTCCTCTACCACGGCCTTTTCGCCGCACGCGCACAGGGAAAACACAAGTGCAACCGCTAAAATAACAGCTAATACTTTTTTCATCTCATCTCTCCGGGAATGCAGATTTCAGCCATGATGCATAGGTATAGATGTCTGTGTCCACTTCAGGGAAGAACCTGTAAACAAGCGCAGGATCGTCCGACGTGTTGTACGACTGGTATCCCAGCATCTTGACTCCGAATCTGTACATGTGTTCTTCGTCTATGAGCTCAACGTTATACATCGTTGCGTCGCCGTACGGATAAAAGATCACTATCGGCTGTTTGCCGGTAAGTCTCGTAATCCATACCCGCGAATCCCACATTTCGTCATACTGCTTCTGTTTCGCGACCTGGCTGAGGTACGGATGGGTTATGGTGTGGCTTTCGACGGCCACAAGACCCGACTCGGCCATCTCCCTGATCTGGTCCTCCGTCATTATATGTTCCTGCTGATACGGATTGTCCTTTATAGGGGAAATCGTTACCTTGACATTGTATTTCTTAATCAGCGGGAAAAGCTCCGTGTAGTTGTCGTTCATTCCGTCATCGAAGGTCAGTATGACCGGCTTTTCAATATTTTCGACATTCCACAGATCTTCAAACCATATGGGGGTATAACCGTTGTCAAGAAGGTAGTTGATCTGCTCCTCCATATTTTCCACGGATACTATGGTGTTGTTTAGCCCTATGGCCATCTTGCCGACCTGGTGATACATCATGACCGGGACATTGTAGCCTTCCGGCAGGACCCATTCTCCCGCAGCCGGCGTGCAGTAAAGATGATCGAACTCTTCGTCCATCCATGTTCCTATGGCTGCATCAGCGCAGAATTTTTCCACGGGAACGAGCAGATCATCACCGCCCCTGCAGAGCAGACCTTCATTGTCGTTTTCGGTTACCTCGCCCAGGCGCCAGCCGAAAGTGAATTTCCCGTCGGAATGTTCGCATTGCGCTCCGATTGCGGCGCACATGTCCTTTACGCTTGCGTATATTACGCCGCTTCTGGAACCGACATCGAGCTCGACACCGTTCATCGTCACTTTGGTCCTGCACTCGTCCATCTCGGGTTCGGGAAACGGCGTGGGTGTCGGTTCCGGTGTGGCCGTGATTTCTGGCACGGGTGTGGGCTCGGGTTCTTTGTTGCCGCTGCCGCAGCCGCACAGCACCAGCGACAGTATCATGCATATTAAAAGCAAAAGTGTAAGTCTGTTTTTCATTTATTTATTCCTTATAGCATAAAAGGCTACGGCACTTGCCGCCGCCACATTAAGCGAATCGACCCCGTGATACATTGGTATCTTCACGGTATAGTCGCAGCCGGAAATTACTTCATCGGGAAGCCCGTCTCCTTCTGAGCCCAGAATGACGGCAACTTTCTCGGCGTTTAGCTCAGCGATGTCTATGGTATCATCCCTCAGCGCCATCGCTACCGTAGTATAACCGAAGTCCTTCAGCACGGTATAATCGTCCACCACGGTCCACGGTATCTGAAAAACGGTTCCCATGCTCACCCTTACGCATCTGCGGTACAGCGGGTCGCTGCAGTCCGCGGTAAGTATTACGGCATCCATTCCGAGCGCCGCGGCCGACCTGAAGATGGCTCCGACGTTGGTCGGGTTCATGACATTTTTGAGCACCGCGACCTTCTTTGCGCCTTCAAGAATCTTTCCCGCGTCTTCAAGCTTCTTTCTTTTCATCGCGCAGAGTATGCCACGCGTCAGTTTGTATCCGGTCAGCTTTTCAAGAACCTCAAGCTCCGAGGTGTATACGGGAATGTCACCGCAGCGTTCTATGACCTGTCTGCCGTTCCCCGCGACGTGTTTTTTCTCCATCAGAAGGGAAACCGGCTCGTATCCGGCATCAAGCGCACGTTCTATTACGACGGAACTTTCCGCTATAAACATCCCTTCTCCCTTTTGCGGGTGCATTATCTGCGCCTCGGTAAGACGTGCGTAGACATCAAGGTTTTTATCGTTATAATCTGAAATTTCTATCAGGTTCATCAGAATTAATTGTCAATTTCCTTTGACTCCTCAAAGGCCTTTCTGACGGCTATTGCCAGCTGATCCGCACATGATGTCGGTTTGTATCCGCAGGTGTTCCCCTTAAGGTACTCTTCTATTTTTTCAACCGTCCATCCGTCTACGAGCTTGGCGATAGCTTTGAGATTCCCGTTGCAGCCGCCAGTGAATACTATATCGGTGATTACATTGCCGTCGATATCAAAGTCTATTTTGCTCGAGCATGTCATTTTCGTTCTGTATTCGTAATGCATGAATCTATCCTCCGTTATCTTATTAATAATAAGGTGAACAAAATAACTTTTCAAGAGTTACCTTTCACTATATTTCAGTCTTTGTTACACAGTTAATAATAATTCTTTTCTTGCATTTGGCACAAAGCTGTGATACAATTTCAAAGCTGAAAAGAAAATAGATATCGCGGGGTAGAGCAGCTGGTAGCTCGTCGGGCTCATAACCCGGAGGTCGTTGGTTCAAATCCTTCCCCCGCAACTAATAAAAGTACCGCTTTTCGAGAGAAATGCGGTATTTTTGTAACTTTTTGAGCATTTCGAGATTCTCGGTTTTTAGGGTTTGCCGTCCGTTTGCCGTCCGACACTCTTTTTTTCTATCTTTTGAAGCTCTGTTCTTCCGCCAAAGCGCTGATACAAATCTCCTCAATAGGAGAGACGGCAGAGGTGGACGAGAGGCAATTGTCTCCCTCCGAGGTTTGTTGTTGCCTGCTCCTGAAAAGATGGTTTTTGTAGCAACCGCCGAGGCGTAGGAGAAAAAGGTATACCACCTCTTTTATCTTACTATATACTTTATCTCACTCTCTTATTTAGTGTCTTGTTATTTTCCGTTGGGTGGTATGGCGGAAAAACGATAGGGCAATCTTTCTCTATGATGAGAAAAAATATTATTTGACCTTGTAGAATTTCGGGTTATGCTTTGATATGATGTTGCTAAATAATATGCTATTTCATCATCTTCACAATATGGAGGTCAACTATGAGTAATGATTTCAACAAGGACAAAATATTCGAATGTTATAAATTACAAGATTAATTTCCCCAATTATTATCAAATAACTTTCCCCACT